>Ga0209431_10000302_pt1 | contig 40070 bp, 36 predicted proteins | sample RifCSP13_3_FD_184021 | JGI IMG/M metagenome (GOLD analysis project Ga0209431, IMG submission 184021) | Soil microbial communities from Rifle, Colorado - Rifle CSP2_sed 13_3 (SPAdes) (version 2) | ecosystem: Environmental > Terrestrial > Deep subsurface > Rock core/Sediment | place: Rifle... | reverse complement strand
ATATCTGGAACCAGAAGGCGGCCAGAAATTAGAAAAATCTCTGAGCTTATAATTTTCTACGATATTAGGATTATCATCAAATTGAAAGGGAGAAGAGAATGTGTTGGAGTAGATGAGAAAGGCTGTTATGGTTATGAGGAAAAGCGCAAGGAAGAAGCCGTGTTTTGCAAAAATGGAGGGTAAAACTGCCTCTCCAAAGTCAGACACTTTTACATCTCTATTTTCAAAAGCCTTTTTTTTTCTGCTCGCCTTGCCCACGGTTAATAACTCCAAATAACTCCAGATGATGATAAAATCTAACATAGTATTGATGTAATTACAACACAACTCTGCTATTTTGACTTTCCACAGGTTATCTGGTAGAGTTTAAAGAAAATGGGGAATAAGATATGAGTGAAGGTATAAAAGGAAGATTAAAGGATATGAGCCTTACAGATATCATCCAGGTGCTGCACCTTAGCCGAAGGAATGCTGCTGTCAATATTGGCTCAAACGAAGGTGCAGGCAGGGTATTTGTGGAAAACGGCGGTGTTATCCATGCCCAATTTAGAGAGCTTTCAGGAGAGGCTGCCTTCTATCATATGCTTTCATGGAAAGATGGAGAGTTTGAGGTTGAGATGGATATTAAGCCGCAGATGAGAACAATATCTGCCAATGTGGAGGCGCTGCTTTTGGAAGGGATGAAAAGGATTGATGAAACCAATAAGGGCGGCTTAGATAAGGAAAGATTATTTGGCATTGACGAGAGAGAGTCGCTTCACTTGATAAAAAAACTTATTGAGCTGGGTATCCTGAGCAAAAAAGAAGGATAAGCATTGGAGAGGATAAAACACATAGCTATCATTGGAGCAAATCGGGAAGGGTTGAGCCTCTTGCCGACTCTTTTGCGGGATAAGACCCTTAAAATAGAAATGATTGCGGATAACAATAAGAATGCCCTTCTCTTCAAGCTTGACGAGCTTGGTTACAAGCTTGCCGAATCTTTATATATGCAGATGACTTCAAATCTGGATGACATTAAAAAACTTGAAAAATTAGACATCATCATCAATGCCTCTGAGGATAATAGTATCCAGGCCTTCCTCCAGCAGTCTGAATTTAAAAATATTGAAAAATTAAGCCCTCTGAGCGCAAAGCTTATATGGGGCATGGGAGAACAAAAGCTGCGATTTAAGCAGTATGGAGCAGACAGCCATGCAGTGCTTCTTTCATCTTTGAGAGAGGTTGTAGATGCCATACGGCTGACGAATGATAGGAAAGAGCTGCTCTCATTAATATTAAGGCTTGCGATAGAATCTACCAGCGCTGAAAAAGGCTCTCTCATGCTTTTGGATAGAGATGGCAAATACCTTACCGTTGAGATAGCAGAGGGCATGGAGGAAGAGATTGTAAGGAAAATCAAAGTGCCGCTCGGGGTGGGTATAGCAGGAAAGGTTGCGCAAGACGGCAAGCCTCTGCTTATATCAGGGAGGCCGTCTGACGAGGAATTTCAGCATCTGAGAGAAAGAAGCGATGTAAAAAGCGCCCTGTGCGTCCCGTTAATCATAAATAAATCTATAATCGGCGTTATCAATGTAAATAGTGTTGAATCGACACATACCTTTACGCAAGACGACCTTTCGTTTTTAACAAGGCTTGCCTCGCTTGCAAGCGAGGTTATACTCCGCTCAAAAGAATATGAGGATATGAGGTGGGATACTGCCAAGTTTAATATCTGGAAAGAGATAGACAGGGTGCTTGGAATCAGTAAAACGTTGGAAAAAAGACTAAATGAAGTGTGCGGCACATTGTCGGAATTTATAGACGGCCTCAGCTGTTCAATCTATATTTTTAATGATGACACACAAATGCTTCATTTAAAGGCATCTACTTTGACAAATATGAAAGCGCTGGGTTCTTTCGCCTTACGCAAAGGCGAGGGAATAGACGGATGGGTGGCAAATACAGGCAAAGGGGTTATACTGACAGAGAAAGAGCCGGCGGCCGATGAGCCAAAAAAGATATATATTTCGCTTCCCGTCACAGCAGACAATCATGTTATCGGCCTTCTCAGCGGGCAAGTGGTTTCTATCAAAGGACTCTTGCCTCATGAGGAGTCTTTTTTAAAAGAGATTGTTGCTCCCATTGCTAAGGCAATAAATAGCCACCAAAAGCAGGAAAGGCAGTTTTTAAAGTCAAATAAGATGATTGCAGTGGATGAGACAGGGCTGGAGCTAATCTCTATCAGAGACCCTGATAAATTATCCAATATCATTGCCACCGCAGCAGCAGCCATTATTGGGGCAGACGGCTCAGCGCTGAGGATGCGGCATAACGGAACCACAAAATATCAACTGCGCGCAGCCCGAGGCCTGGATGATGAGAAGATAAGGGCGTCTTTTTTGCCTGTGGAGAGAGATGTGCTGCAGGAAGTAATGAAAACACAAAAGTCGGTTATAAAAAACTTTCCCAAAGAATCAAATCCGCTCGTAGTTTCATTGTTGGCTCATCCCCTGCAGAGGGATGGAAAGGTTACGGGGATATTAACCCTGTTTAACAAAATTGTGCCTGGCGCATTCTATCCGGAACATTTTAGTAGAATAGATATGGAGATTCTTGAAAGGTTCATGGTCTATGTGGAAAAGGCCCTCTTAAATATAATGCTGCACGAAGAAGAAAAAACGAAGACGCAGGAATTGCTTGACAATATAATGATCGGAAGAGAATTTTTGGAAAAGAGGGCAGAGGAGGAGATTGGAAGGGCAAAAAGATTTGGGAAAAGATTTGTTGTTATGATAGTTCATATACCCAGCCTTGCCACATTTAGCCAGGAGCAGGATAAAGGAAAAAAGCTGATTGTTAAAATCCTTGATGGTTTAAGGGAAAGGGTGAGAAATTTTGATGTTGCTGCAAAGTTAGATAATGAAAAACTTGCATTCCTCTTTTTAGAATCTGATGAGGGGGCTATACGGGTAATCAATAAGCTGTGCAACGCTGTTGAGGGAGGGGGGCTTCTTGATAAAAATCTCTTAAAGTATGAAATAGGCATTCGATACGGTTATGCAATATTTCCTGATGATGGCGATACCTTTGAAGCGCTTCTTAAAAAAGCCGTTCCAAAGGTAGAGATAAAGGTGGGTGGAAGTTAAATGCATGGGGATAGGTTATGATTAAAGTAAGGTTTTTTGCGATGCTAAAAAACAAGACAGGCAAGGAAGAGGTTAATCTATCTGTACCTGACAATATTACCTTAGAGAAACTAAAAGCCATCCTAAAAAATGAATTTCCTGCAATTGCAGAGTTCATTGAGAGAAAGAGCATTATGATTTCTGTGAATCAAGAATTTGCTACAAATACTACTATAATAAAAGATGGTGACGAAGTAGCCTTACTGCCGCCATTCTCAGGTGGTTGATTAGTTCACGTTGAAAAACGCCCATCTGCTTTGTCAGGACTGCGGCTTTGCATCCTCACATACCTAAAAGTATGCTGCGGTGCAAATCCTTGTCCTTCCTCGCATCTGGGACATTTTTGAGCGTGAACTGCTTATCCTCATAAGCAAAGGTTATATAAATATGGATTTGGTAAGAATACAAAAACAGGATTTTGACATCAATAAAGAAGTAGAGCTGGTCAAGGCTGCATCTAAGAGTATAGGCGGCGTTGTTAGCTTCCTTGGCGCTGGCAGGGATATATCAAAAGGCGAACAGATTACAATGCTTGACTTTGAGCATTATCCTGGCATGGCTGAAAAAAAGCTGCAAGAAATTCGGGAAAGGGCGCTAAAGAATTTTAATATAATTGAAATGGGCATAGTTCATAGAATCGGTGAGATAGATATTGGTGAGAATATTGTTTTGATTATAGCGGCAGCGCAACACAGGAATGATGCATTTATGGCGTGCGAGTGGGCAATAGCTGAGCTTAAAAGGATTACGCCCATCTGGAAAAGAGAGACAACGAAGAAGGGAGAGGTTTGGGTGGAGGAACACCCGTAAAGACAGGCGATAGGCAAGAGGCAATAGGTAATTCAAAATGCCAACATTTTTTCCTATTGCCTATAGCCCAGATAGCCTATAGCCTAAATCATTATGATTACAGTCGGCATACTTACCATGAGTGACAAAGGCTCCCGCGGGGAGAGGGAAGACCTGAGCGGGAAAGAAATAGAGCGGATGATAAAAGACCTTCCTGCTGAGGTCATGGCCTATGAGGTAATTCCTGATGAAACAGATATTATCAAAGCCAAGATAAAAGAGTTTGTGGATAAAAAGAAGCTGGATTTAATATTGACAACCGGCGGCACAGGCGTAAGCCCAAGGGATGTTACGCCTGAGGCAACAAGGGCGGTTATTGAGAAGGAGCTTCCGGGCATGGCTGAGGTAATGAGGGCTGAAAGCTTGAAAAAAACGCCGAATGCCATGATATCCAGGGCTGTGTGCGGAATCCGCAAACAGAGCCTTATTATAAATCTGCCAGGCAGCCCAAGGGCTGTAAGGGAAAATCTTTCCGTAGTTTTGCCTGCTATAAGTCACGCGGTAGAAAAGATAAAGGGGAGTCAGGAGGAGTGCGGAAAGGCTTAAGCAGTTTACAGTCAACTAATACAAACGCAGGCAAAAGCCTGCAGTTACTCTATATATAAAAAGTATTAATGCGTTTATATTGATTACATTTTTAATTTTTGAAAATAAGGATAAAGCTTATTGTAGGTTGCCTGAAGATGTTCTGGCATTACACGAGTTTCACTTATAACCGGCATAAAGTTTGTGTCGCCGCTCCATCTCGGGACTATATGGAAGTGGATATGCGCATCTATTCCAGCCCCTGCGTCTTTGCCAAGATTCATGCCTATATTAAAACCGCCGGCGTTCATTTCCTTTTTCAGGATTGCCGCAGATTTCTTCATAAGGCCGAAGATTTCTAAGGATTCTTCTGAATCCATGTCTTCCAATAGGCCGGTATGCTTCCATGGATAGACAAGCAGGTGGCCGTTATTATACGGAAATTTATTCATCATAACGGCTGCAAAATTTCCTCTATAAAGAACCAACTCTTTTTTATCATCTTTGCTGTATTCTTTGCAGAATATGCAAAAGTTGGATTTGTTGCTGAGGATGTATTCTGTGCGCCATGGGGCCCAAAGCTGCTTCATAATGGTTAGCCATTTACTCTTTCTTTAAATTCCTTGCCTACCTTAAAGAACGGGGTCTTTTTTGTCGGTATGTCAATGCTCTCTCCTGTCTTGGGGTTTCTCCCCTTTCTTGCCTTATGCTCCTTGACTTTAAAACTTCCCAATCCCCGTATTTCAATCTTGTCTCCTTTTACAAGGCTGTTTGTCATGCTGTCAAAGATTGTATCCACAATTATCTCCACGTCTCTTTTTGTAAAGTTTTTGACCTTTTCAGAGACCTTTTCAATTAAGCCGCTTTTTGTCATTTTCGATACCTCCTCTATATGATTGCACAGGTTTTAGAATATAATTGCACAGATTAAAGATTATAAAAGTGTATTGTATCATCTGTTTATGCCATAGGGGAAAATATACAGCAAACCGTAGTTGCCCCTTAATCTTTCAAACAACTGGTTTGCTGTATTTCCGAAAATAAGCTCCCATAAGCCCATACCCCTTTTTTCCGGATATATTACAACTGGCTTTCCTTTGATACCTACCATAGATGCTGCAATATCAATGGCGTCGTTAAAATTGCCAAGCTCATCAACCAATCCTATATTCTTAGCCTGTGTGCCGGAGAATATGCGGCCATCAGCATATTTTTTAACGGCATTTATATCTAATCTTCTATTCTCAGCAACAACATCTACAAATTGCTTATAGACATCATCTATAACATCCTGAATAAGTTTTTTCTCTTCATCCTTCATGCCCCTGAAGGGGGAGCCGATATCTTTATATTCTCCGCTTTTTATTACATAGCCCTTAAAGCCTATTTTTTTGAGGAGTTCTTCGGCATTGGCAAATTCCATAATAACACCGATGCTTCCTGTAATAGTTCCTGGATTGGCTACAATTTTGTTAGCCGCAGCTGCGATATAATATCCGCCTGAAGCTGCTACAGATCCCATGGAGGCAACCACCTTCTTTTTAGCGCTTACCTTTTTTAATTCTCTATAGACTTCCTGAGAAGGTCCTACGCCGCCGCCCGGAGAATCTATTCTTACAACGATAACCTTTACGTCATCCCTTTCACCGTATTCCTTAATCTGTTTATTAATTGAATTAGATTCTGTGATTATCCCTTCAATCTCTACGACAGCTACCTTGTCGCCAAATGGCAGACTGTTGCCGCCAAGAATTACGGTAAAAAAGAGCAGCAACATAAAGAAAAACAAGAAGAATAAGCCGGCGATACCGATAACTAATTTAATATGTTTTTTTGCCATATCGTTAGTTCTTAGAAGAGTAGATGCAGAAAGGGGTTGTCTGAAAGGCGCAGGTTTTAAATAACGGTATTATTTTCTGCGGTTGCCAATCCCTTGAGGCCAAGGCCAATCTTTTTTTCCTCAGGATCTACATTCAAAACCTCTGCCTCCACCACAGCTCCTACTGTTAAAGTTACTCCCTTTTTCTTCCCCCTGTTTAACTCTGCTACATGAATAAGGCCGTCTACACCATCCTCCAATTCTACGAATGCCCCAAAATTTGCTATATTTGTCACTTTGCCGATGACAGACATGCCGGCATGGTATCTATCTGCTATCCCTTGCCAGGGGTTTTTATGAAGCCCTTTTGTGCTGAGCGAAAGTCTCTGCTTGTCTTTATCTATACCAATAACCTCTGCCTCTGCCTCTTGCCCCTTTTGGAAAAGCTCTGTCGGGTGTTTTATCTTTTTCCACGACATATCAGATATATGCACCAGGCCATCTATGCCATTCTCTAAGCCGATGAAGACGCCAAAATCAGTTATATTTTTTATCGTTCCCTTAACCTTCGTTCCTTTTGGATATTTCTTTTCAATTTCATCCCAGGGGTTCGGCTCAAGCTGTTTAAGGCTTAAAGAAATCTTCTTGTTTGCAGAGTCTACCTCCAACATCTTTACCTCTACCGTATCTCCAATTTTGAGCCTCTGAGATGCATCCTTTATCTTAGCCCAGCTCAGTTCAGACAGGTGTATTAACCCCTCCAGCCCTTCTTCAAGCTCCACAAAGGCGCCATAGTCTGCAAATTTTACGACTACACCGTTTATCTTTGACCCAATCGGATATTTTTCTTTTACGGTATCCCAGGGGTTCGGCTTTATCTGTTTCAAACCGAGGGCTATCTTATTTTCTTCTTTATTAAACTTTAGAACCTTGACAGATATCTTGTCGCCAACCTTAAAAATATCTGCCGGATTTTTAATCTTTCCCCATGAAATGTCAGAAACATGCAGCAAGCCATCTATGCCGCCTAAATCAACAAAAACGCCATAGTTGGTAGTGTTTTTTACAATACCCTCTACAATCTTGCCTTCCTCAAGCACATGAACAGTATCTTTTTTGATCCGCTCTCGCTCCTCTTCCAAAACTGCCCTTCGTGATACTACAATATTGGGTTTTCGTCTGTCATACTGCAGTACCTTGAATATACAAAGGCTGTTAAGAAGTTTATCAGGATTATTCATAAGCCTGGTGTCTACCTGAGAACCTGGAAGAAAGGCAGTAATGCCGTGTAAATCAACACTAAAACCGCCTTTTATCTTTTGAAGGATTCTCCCCTCTATGGTCTTGCCTGTATTGTATGCCTCTTCTATCTCGCTCCACATTCTTAACTGCTTAGCCTTTGCTGCTGAGAGGACCACATAACCTCTGTCGTCATCGCTGCTTTCCATGAGCGCCTCTATCTCGTCTCCGACTTTTATTGTAAGATTCCCTTTTATATCTAAGAACTCCTTAAGAGGTATCTGCCCTTCCGATTTATATTCCATGTCAACCACAACCACATCTTTGGTAATGCCCACAACCCTTACCTTGATAATCTCCCCTTCTTTCAGCTCCTTAACCATTCTTTCAAAAAACATTATTTCAGTAACATCGGTATCTGCGGGTGTTTCTGCGTTTATCTTATTTGGTAGGTTGTTTGTCATTCAACAAGCGCCCCCTTGCTTTTTAAATTTCCCAAAAAATATAGCATAATTGAAAGGAGAGTGCAATCAAATGATAAGCTGGGATATGGTTTTTTAAAAGTGCAGTGGGGGGATTCTCCAATAAAATAAAAAAAGGGATTAGCCGGATAGGCTACTCCCTGTAATTTTTCTGGCGTCCCCACCGGGATTCGAACCCGGGTTACCGCCGTGAAAGGGCGATGTCCTTGGCCTCTAGACGATGGGGACTTCTAACTGCCGTGAGTGGTAAGTCGTGAGTAGTAAATGGTCAAATCATTTTTCTTATTTATTATTCACAACTTACTATTTACGACTTACGGTTTTTACTGGTGAGCCGCCCGGGATTCGAACCCGGGGCCCACGCCTTAAAAGGGCGTTGCTCTGCCATCTGAGCTAGCGGCTCTCTATATTTCGGATTGGCGATTTTAGATTTGCGATTTTAAAATCCGAAACCCGCAATCCGAAATCTCAAATCTATAAGAACGGATTCTCAATCATTATAGCTTCTTTTCTTCCAGCGCCTACTGAAACCATTATTATACTTACTCCGATTAATTCTTCAAGTCTTTTTATATATCTCTGTGCATTTTTAGGCAATTGAGCTAATTTTGTGACATTGCTTGTTGGTTCTTTCCATCCATCAATAATTTCATATACAGGTTTGCACTTATTGAGAATGTCAATATCAGACGGGAAATCTTTTAAGACCTTACCGTCATAATCATATCCGGCGCATATCATTATCTTATCTAAATTATCTAAAACATCCAGCTTGGTCAGCACCATGCCGTCAATGCCGTTTATCCTTACCGAGTATTTTCCGGCTACTGCATCAAACCAGCCGCACCTCCTTGGTCTGCCGGTTGTTGCGCCGTATTCTCCACCTTGTTCTCTGAGCCTTGTTCCTTCTTCTCCTTTTAATTCTGTTGGAAAAGGCCCTTCTCCAACTCGTGTGGTATATGCCTTGGATATGCCGATGACCTTGTCAATCTTTGTCGGCCCGATACCGCTCCCTGTTGCAGCCTCTCCTGCGACTGTATTGCTGGATGTAACAAAAGGATATGTGCCGTGGTCTATATCAAGGAGTGTTCCCTGTGCGCCTTCAAACAAGACCTTTTTTCCTGCCTTCATTGCATTATCAAGATATATGCCGGTGTCTGCAATATGTTTTGCAATTTTCTCTGCATACGACATATATTGATAATACATATTGTGCATTTCAAAACCATCCTCATGGAACAGGTTCTTTAATATATGATTTTTTTCAAGGAGATTGGTCTTGAGTTTTTCTCTAAACACCTCTTCCCTGAGCAGGTCGCCGCATCTTATGCCGCATCGTGCAACCTTGTCTTCATAGGCAGGGCCAATGCCCCTTCCTGTTGTCCCTATTCTATGTTTACCTCTAAATCTTTCTCTGACCACATCAAGTTTTTTGTGATACGGCATTATAAGATGAGCGTCTTCGCTTATAAGAAGATCGCCGCTATCCTGAAATTGACCTTTTGCGCGCAGAGCGTCAATCTCTTCTAAGAGTATTGCAGGGTCTACCACAACCCCATTTCCTATGACGCACTTTTTGCCCTTGTGCAGGATGCCTGACGGGATAAGGTGGAGGATAAATTTTTCGCCGTCTACTACAACGGTGTGGCCTGCGTTGTTGCCTCCCTGAAATCTCACGATTACATCAGCATATTCGCTCAGTATATCTACTATCTTGCCCTTTCCTTCATCTCCCCACTGGGCTCCGACAATCACAACATTCTTAGCCATGTATTCCAGCTCCACTTCTTTTTACCCCAACCTTGCCCCCACTTTAATAAAGAAGGGGGCTGGGGGAGTTATCCTTCCAGTGCGGCAACTACATTTTCCACATCAAAGGCAAAGCCGATGGCAGCGCATGGATAGCCGTATTTCTGCATCAGGCTGTCATATCTGCCGCCGGCTACAATCGCCTTTCCCACACCCTGCGCAAATCCCTCAAATATTATGCCTGTGTAGTAGTCAAAGCCCCGTATCTCTGCCATGTCAAAGGTTATAAATTTTTTAAATCCCTTTTTGTTGAGTATCTGTAAAATCTTTGAAAGATTTTCTACGGCTGTTTTAGCCTGCCTGTTAAAGGCTATGGATAAGGCCTTTTCCAATATCTCTTCGCCTCCGAATAAAGAGGGGATGAGGTTGATGGCTTTTTTATCTTTATCGCCCACCTTTTTGCCTAAATTGTTTAGTATCGCTTCCAATGCAGAGCCATCTTTAAGGGCGATGGCGTTTTTTATATTGCCCCTCTCTTTATCATCTATCTTCAAATTGTCTATACAGCCCTTAACAAATCCTACTTCACCGATATCTATCTTGAAATCCTTAAGCCCCAAGCCTTTAAGGCTGTTGATTGCTATGGTGATTATCTCTGCATCTGCATCAGGGGTGTTTTTCTTTGTGATAAGCTCCGCCCCTATCTGTTGAATCTCTCTCGGTCTGCCGCTCCGCGGTTCCTGATACCGAAAGATTTTTTCATTGTAGCATATTCTGAGGGGCAGTTTATAATCTCTCATCCGCGTAGCTACAACCCGTGCTATCTGCGGGGTTATGTCAGGCCGTATAGCTACTATCTTGCCTGTGGCCGGATCTATAAATTTAAAGACCTTATCCCTTAAATCCGCTCCAAGCCCTATGGAAAGCACATCAAGATATTCAAGGAATGGAGTAATTACCCTTTGAAAGCCGCATTGTTCCATGACTGAGAGGATAGTTTTCTCTATATTTTCTATCGTGCTTGCCTCATCAGGCAGGCTATCCTTTACGCCAGGGGGAAGGGATATGTTTAATGGCTTCATAGCTCATAGCTGATAGCTGATAGCTGATAGCTGACAGCTCATAGTAGTTGCTATGAGCCATGAACTATGAGCCATGAGCTACAGCTTTACCACCTTTGCAGAAATCATATTCGGCAGTTTTAAAAGTTTCGCAAGCAGGTCTGCGGGTAGCGGCGTGTCTATATTCCAAACTGACACAGCCTCTCCGCCAATTGCCTGTCTGCCGAGATGCAGCCTTGCTATATTGATATTGCCTGTGCCGAGCAAAGCGCCTACATTGCCGATAACGCCAGGCTTATCATAATTGTGAAGCACAAGGAGGTATCCTTCCGGCACCGCATCCAGAAAAAATTTATCCATCCGGACAATCCGCGGTTCTTTTTTGCCGAAGAGCGCGCCTTCTATAAGATTTTCCGATTCTTTTGTCTTTACCTTGATTGTAATGCTGCTGGCAAAATCAATAGCCCTTGAACTTTTTATCTCTATCACCTTTATGCCACGCTCCTTTGCGACAAACGGCGCATTCACAAAATTCACCTGCTGGTCCATCAACTGATCAAGCAGCCCTTTTATTGCGGCGATAGTAACCGGCGCCACATCATAAGAAACCACATCGCCGCTGTATTCTACGGCAACCTCCTCTATGCCGCCCTTGAGAATCTGTCCCTGAAAACTCCCCAGCTTTTCAGCGAGCGTGATATAAGGACTAAGGCTTGCAAGCAGTTCTGCAGGCACAGACGGCACATTCACCGCATTTCGTATCGTGCCTTTTACCAGATAATCCACAATCTGCTCTGCTATTGATATAGCAACATTTTCTTGCGCCTCTGCCGTTGATGCGCCGAGGTGCGGCGTTAAGATTACCTCTTCCATTTGTAAAAGAGGATTATCAGGCGGCGCCGGCTCTTTTTCAAACACATCCATTGCCGCGCCCGACACTATGCCGGCCTTTATGGCATCGCACAAATCCTTTTCATGGACTATCCCGCCTCTGGCGCAGTTTATAATCTTCACGCCCTTTTTCATCTTTGCAAATGCGTCTTTATTCACCAGATTTTTTGTCTCATTGGTAAGCGGGACATGTATGGATATAAAATCGCTTTTTTTGTATAACTCATCCAGCGACACCAATTCAACCCCCATTCTATTCGCTGCCTCCTGCGACAGATAAGGGTCATACGCAATCACATTCATCTTGAGCCCCTGCGCCCTGTCCGCAACAACGCTTCCTATATTGCCCACGCCGAGTATGCCGAGGGTCTTGCCTGTTACTTCAGTGCCTTCAAATTTTTTCTTTTCCCATTCGCCTTTGCGCATGGACGCAGTTGCCTGAGGGATTTTTCTTGCCAGCGCCATGAGCATTGAAACCGCATGTTCCGCAGTGGTTATGGTATTGCCGCCAGGGGTGTTCATCACAACAATCCCCTTTTTAGTGGCAGCCGCAGTATCAATATTATCAACACCGGTTCCTGCCCTGCCGATAACCTTGAGATTATCCGCAGCCTCTATAATCTCGGCAGTAACTTTTGTAGCGCTTCTTACAACAAGGGCGTGATAATTCTTAATCACCTTTTTCAATTCTTCGGGTTTTAACTTCGTGTTTACATCAACCTGCAATCCAGGCGCACTCTTAAAAATCTCAACACACCTGTCCGACATGCTGTCGCTGATAAGAACCTTCATTAATTCCTCCAAATGGGCAGACACGGAGGTCTGCCCCTACAATTATTTATATCCTTCCATCAAAATTTCCTGAGCCGCTGCCACACCTTTGCCAAACTCAACCTTGTGCCCGAATTTTCTGAGCGCCATCTCGATGGACGATATGGCGACGATTATATCAAAGGTATCAACATACCCAAGGTGTGCGACCCTGATAATCTTCCCTTTGAGGTGATCCTGACCGCCTGCCATGGTGATGCCCATGTCGTCGCGCAGGTATTTCACGAATTTCCCGCCGTCAACACCTTCCGGCATATATGCGCCGGTCGTGGCGTCGCTGGGGCTGTCCGGGGCAAGGAGTTTAAGACCCATTGCCTTCACAGCCGCCCTTGTTGCCCTGGCAAGCCGATTGTGTCTTGCAAAAACATTTTCAAGACCTTCTTCCTTTAGCATCTTGAGCGCATCCCTCAAACCTATAATAAGTGACGCTGCCGGTGTATATGCAGTGGTGTTATCCTTTAAATTTTTCCGCTCTTTCTTAAAATCAAAATAAAATCTCCGGCACTTTGCCGTTTCCATAAACCTCCACGCCTTTTCGCTCAGAGCGGCAAATGCCAGACCCGGCGGCAGCATAAACGCCTTCTGCGAGCCTGAAACCAAAACATCAATTCCCCATTCATCCATCGGCGTAGGGAAAACTCCAACAGAAGTTATGCCGTCAACAATCAAAAGACAATCCTGCCTATCCTTTACCAGTGCCGCAATTTCTTTTACAGGATGCGCAACCGTGGTGGATGTCTCGCTTGCCTGCATCAAAACGCCCTTTATCCTGGGGTTCGCATCCAGAGCCTTCTTCACCTCTTTTGGATCAACCGCCTTGCCCCATTCCACATTCAACCAATGCGCCTTCAAACCGTAAGCCTCTGAAATCTTCCCCCATCGCTCGCCGAACTTTCCGCCGTTTATCACAAGAACCTCATCTGCCGGAGAAAAGAGGTTTACGATGGCTCCTTCCATAGCCCCTGTGCCTGATGCTGCAAGGATCAACACATCCTGCTTTGTTTGAAATATATACTTTAAATCCTCTTTGGCCTCGGCAAATATGGCTGAAAACTGCGGAGTCCTGTGGTGAATCATAGGCTGCGCCATGGAAAGCAGCACATTTTCCGGCACCGGCGTAGGCCCTGGCGCGAGCAAAAATCTCTTTTTCATACGAAATACTCCTCCTAAATTGCCAAATGGCATAGTGGGATTTATCCCAAAATTAGACGGTAGAAATTAACAAAGAGGAAGTTGTAAGTCAAGAAAAATTATATTAACTATGTCAAGTTTATAGACAGGGATAGTCCATTGGGAAAGGGCAATTCTTGGCTAAAAAACTATCGTAAAAGAAGGTGTCTATCATAGTAGAGCATACTTAAACGTAATAATCACCCCCCCCAAAAATCAAAGTCTATTTTTGGGGTCATATTTCTCCTGTCATATTTCTCCTTGACATTCTACGCAAAGTAGAATATATTTATCTCAGTAAGTCTTAAACAGGGATTGGAGCTATGATAAAACGGTTTGCAAATACATTCAGGCCTACGAAAAAAGGCCTTGGCCGCGCCATGGGAGACCTGGAAAAGGATATTATGGATATCCTATGGTTGAAGGAAGAGGCCACAGGCAAAGAGGTTTTTGAAGAACTCAGGCATTCAAGGAATGCGGCGATTACAACTGTTCTTACTGTCCTTGACAGGCTTATCAATAAAGGGATGGTGAGGAAGGCAAAGGGTGAAAGCGTATATATATACTCTCCTGCACTGACAAAAGACGAGTTTACAGATATAGTCTCCCATGAGGTAATGAGGGGCGTCATGGATATATCCGCAAACTCTGCCGTTGCTTCATTTGTAGATATTTTGGCAGAGACAGACCCTAAAGAGTTGGACAGACTTTCTAAGCTTATAGACAAGAAGAAGAAAGAAATAAGGCAAAAGGCGGGGTAATATAATGCTTCTCTTTATACCAGTCATCTTTGCTCTGATTTTTGGCATAGTCGTTTATGATTTTCCGCAGTTGATTTCCTTTACAGCGGCAATAGCGCAGTGGTGCCAGAATTTATTTCTCCAGTGTCTCGAATACCTGCTCATTATAAAGATGTTCTTCCTTTGGTTCGGAATTGTGATTGTTGGCGCGATGTTTACGTATGCTATTTTAAAGGGGGCGCTTACACTATTCAGAACATATGTTCATATAAAAGGATTTCCCAAGGCTGATTATGGCGATTTTGTAGCTATAAAGGATGACAGGCTAAAGACAGCATTTACCCACGGTCTTTTCAATCCTCGAATATATATATCAACAGGGCTTGTCAATTCTCTTGACAGTTCTGAGCTTAAGGCAGTGTATTTGCATGAACTACACCATAAAAATAGCAGAGACCCGCTTCGTTTCTTCCTTTTATCAATTTTGAAAGATACCTTCTTCTATATCCCCATAGGCAGATTTGTTGAGAAGCTTCTGTATAGCAAGATTGAGATTGAGGCAGATAAGGCAGTTGTTTTAGCAATGCAGGAACCAATGAGCCTTGCAGGGGCGCTTTTGAAGATAACAGGCTTTAATAAGAATATGGTTATGATTCAGCAGGCATCTATTAGTGGTTTTGGCTCTACAGAGGGGAGGGTAAGGAGACTTATTGAAGAGACGAGCGACAAGATTAAACTCCCTGCGGCGAACGCAATAATAGTTAGTGTTGTTCTATCAGGCCTCTTAATCTTTTCTCTTGGTTTCCCGTTATTTGCATCTCTTCCTAAACTTGGAACGTGTGATACAAGCCGCTGTGCTGTTCATATAAATAAGCTGGGGATGGACTGCAAAACACATTGCGAGGCATCTCAAAAGCATATCCACTAAATTTTTTTGGCCGATATATTCTACGGTGCGTAGAAAAAAGCCGATAGGCATCTCGAGAAGGGCAGCCATATTTTAGCAATATGATTGAAGTAGGAAGAAAAAAGGTGTATGTATGTTGCGGCGAGGTGAAATAGTGAAGGAGTCAGGAGTCAGGAGTCAACAGAGAAACGGGGAAACGGAGAAACGGAGAAGCGGAGAAAATTACTCCCCGATTCCCCCATTCCCCCATTCCCGGATTCTCTTGTTATTCTTACTGCTGTTTACTGCCTACTGCTTACTGCCTACTATGGTGGGCATAGCCCACCCTACTGCTGCCTTTGCCGCAGAAACCACTTCCCTTTCCTCTCTTATTGACGAGGCAAAAAAAAATAATCCCGAAATCCGGGCATATCAAAAAAGGATAAAGGCAAAGGAGCACCGGACAAGGATTGAAGGCACACTTGACGACCCGCAGCTCAAGGTTGAAATAGAGGATATCCCAAGGGATAAACCGTTTAGTCTCGGCGATTCAATGCAGACCCGGTATACCTTCAGCCAGATGCTGCCGTTTCCGGGGAAGTTGTCTTTAAAACAAAAGGCGGCGGCAAAAGAGGTTTTAATGGCAGAATCAGAGGCTAAAAACAAAGAGCTTGAAATCATCACAATGCTCAAACAGGCATATTTTGATTATGTCTATATTGTTGAATCAATAAAAACAACAAAAGAGGTAAAGGAACTCCTCTCTCAAATGGCGGAAATTGCTCAAATAAGATATTCAACCAACCAGGCCTCTCAGCAGGATGTTATAAAGGCGCAGCTTGAACTTACCATGCTTAATAATGACCTCATTTACCTTGAGGCCCAAAGGGATGTTGCTGCGGCAAAGATAAATTCTATTTTGAACAGAGATACTGCGTCTCCTGTCGGAGAGCCGGAGGATATAAAGGCATACAGGGTAAATATAAGGCCTGACGATTTGATAAAAACAGCAATTGAGAAAAGTCCGTCATTAAAGGCAATGGAGTATGACATTCAGGCAAGGGATGCAGAGGTTGAGTTAAATAAAACCCACTACTATCCTGATTTTATGGTCGGCGCAGCGCCGATACAAAGAGACGGCAGATTGGATTCATGGGATTTGATGTTTGGCATCAATATACCGCTCTGGCGCAGCAAATACGATAACCAGGTTTCAGAGGCAAGGGCAAATGCCGGGGTTTTGAAATCAAAGCTTAAGGCAGAGCAGAATATAAAAACATTTGAGGTAAAAGAATCTTTTATAAATGTTGAAGCCACAGGAAGGGTAAGAGATTTATATGAGACAGGGCTTTTACCTCAGGCTGAAATTTCTTTTCAATCCGCAATGGCCAATTATCAGACGAGCAGGGTTGATTTTCTTACAGTCCTTGACAGCCAGAGGATGCTTAAAAAGACAAGGGTTGAATATATAAAATCCATTGTCGAATACAGAAAGAATATTGCCCTGCTTGAAAAGGCGGTTGGCGAGGATTTGGAGGGTTCACGCTGAAAAATGTCCACCTGCTTTGTTGTCGCTGCGGCTTCCGCGATCAATATACCTGTAGTTTGCCCATTTATGGGCGTTTTTAAAAGCGCCGATAAATCGGCAAACTACAATGCCGTGCATCTGGGCAATTTTTGAGTGTGAACTATAATATAGTTAAATAGGGGGAGTAATGAAAAAGGTTTTTTTAGGGGTATTTATATTATTTTTTGGTCTTGCCATCGGCGGTGTCGGGACATGGCTGTATGTGAAGAAGTCAGGAGTCAGGAGTCAGGAGTCGGGAGTTGAAACAAAGAAAGAAGGAACCGAGAGAAAGGTTTTATTTTACCGTCATCCTATGAATCCGCAGGTAACTTCGCCTACGCCTCAGAAAGACGAGATGGGTATGGATTATGTGCCGGTCTATGAGGAGGAGGAGGGAGCAGAGGCTGAAACACCGGGCACGGTCAGGATAACCCCTGAAAAGATTCAAAAAATCGGCGTAAAAACAGAAGAGGCTAAAATCAGAACGCTCAAAAGGATTGTGCGAACTGTCGGCAGGATAGAGCCGGTTGAGAACAAGGTCTACAATATAAATACCAAGGTCGCCGGCTGGGTTGAAAAACTCTATGTGAACAGGACTGATTTGATGGTGCATCCGGACGAACCCCTTTTGGAAATATATAGCCCTGACCTGGTGGCGACTCAGCAGGAGTATATTTTGGCAATGAAAAATCTGGAGAAGGTTAAAAATAGCCTCTATCCCGATATAAAGAAAGGCGCTGAGTCCCTTGCGCAGGCAGCCAGGCAGAGGCTCAAATACTGGGATATATCGGATGAACAGATAAAAAAGCTCGAAGAAGACGGGGCAATCACCAGGACCATGACTATCTATGCCCCTGCCCACGGCGGCGTTACTGAAAAAATGGTTCTGCAGGGACAGAAAATAGAGGCAGGCGAACCCCTGTTCAGAATCATAGACCATTCGGTTGTATGGGTCTATGGCGAGGTCTATGAATATGAAATACCCTATATAAAAGCCGGCCAGGATGCCTTATTATCACCTTCTTATTCAACTTCTGATATTTACCGGGGGAAGATAGAACATATCTACAGCCACCTTGGCTCTATCAGATATGTGCCTGAAAGCGGCACAGAGGTAAGGACTGCAAAGATAAGATTTGAACTCCCAAATCCGGAGCATAAGCTAAAACTTGGCATGTATATGAATATTGAACTCGCAGTTGACGCGGCAGCAAATGCTGTAACAGTCCCTGATTCTGCTGTCATAGATACCGGCGCAAGGCAGGTGGTGTTTGTGGATATGGGCGAGGGAAGATTTGCTCCGAGAGAAGTAAAGATAGGTGCTTCGGGAGAAGGCTATTATCATATTGTATCAGGCGTCAGGGCAGGTGAGAAGGTTGTTACATCCGCCAATTTTCTGATTGACTCCGAATCCAGCTTCAGGGCAGCGATTGCAGGGTTCAAGGGATCAGGGGATCAAGGGGTCAAGTGATCAAGAGGGTAAAAATCTGTTTTTCCTCGAACCCTCGAGCCCTTGAACCCTGGGCCCCTTAATTTGGAGGATAAATTGCTCAAAAATCATAAAGAACTCAAAGTATGGCAAAAGGCTTATGAGTTATGTTTAAAAATTTATAAACTTACGGAGAAGTTTCCAAAAGAAGAAAGGTTTGGTCTCGTTGCACAAATAAGACGTTCTGCTGTGTCTATACCTTCAAATATTGCGGAAGGCTACAATAGAGGTCACAGATTGGAGTATGTCCAATTTCTCAATATTGCATATGGTTCGCTGAATGAATTAGACACGCAATTATTATTGTCTAAAGATTTAAGCTATGCATCAGGTGAAGAGGTTGAATGCATTCTCGAAGATTTATATGAACTTGAGAGAATGTTGGCAGCCCTTATTCGTTCCTTAAAGAAAAAATAGGGTTCAAGGGGTCGAGGGGTCAAGGGCTCAAGTAAAGTAAAAGTTTTTACCCTAGACCCCTTGATCCCTTGAGCCCTCGACCCCTGTATTTACTATGCTGAAAAAAATTATTGAACTTTCAATAAACAACAAACTCATCGTCATCCTTTTTACCCTCTTTGCAGTCGGCTGGGGCGTATGGGCTGTCTATCGCACCCCCCTTGATGCCATACCTGATTTATCCGATGTGCAGGTTATTATTTATACTGAATATCCAGGCCAGGCCCCGCAGGTTGTAGAAGACCAGGTGACCTATCCTTTAACAACCGCAATGCTGTCTGTTCCAAAATCAAAGGTTGTTCGTGGTTTTTCATTCTTCGGAGTTTCTTTTGTTTACATCATATTTGAGGACGGCACAGACATCTACTGGGCAAGGTCGAGAGTCTTGGAGTATCTCAATTTTGCATCAGGCAAACTCCCGAAAGGTGTAACCCCTTCACTTGGCCCGGATGCAACCGGCGTTGGCTGGGTATTCCAATATTCCATAGAAGGCAAGGGATATAGTCTTGCGGAGCTCAGAAGCATTCAGGACTGGTATATCCGCTATCAGCTCACAAAGGTGTCGGGAGTTTCAGAGGTTGCATCCATCGGCGGGTTTGTAAAACAGTATCAGGTAAATATCGACCCCAACAGGCTTCTTACCCACAACATCTCGTTGAAAGAGGTAGTTGACTCTATCAAGATGGGAAATATGGATGTGGGCGGAAGGGTTGTGGAGCTTACAGAGCGGGAATATATGGTCAGAGGTCTCGGCTATATTAAAAATATTCCCGATATAGAAAATATAGTTTTAAAGGTTGACAGGAGCGGAACACCCATCAGGATAAAGGATGTGGCGCGGGTTGAGCTTGGACCGGATGAACGAAGGGGTATTGTAGAAAGAGACGGCGAGGGCGAAGTAGTGGGCGGCATTGTTGTAATGAGGTTTGGCGGAAATGCCCTGAATGTGATTGATGCGGTCAAAGAGAAGATAGAGGAGCTTAAACCAGGACTACCGCCAGGGGTGGAAATCATAACCACCTACGACAGAAGCCATTTAATCCATCGGGCAATTGAGACTCTCAAGGAAAAACTTATCGAAGAATCCCTCATTGTCTCACTTGTCTGTATTGTCTTTCTCCTCCATTTCCGTTCTGCGCTTGTTGCTATTCTCATGCTTCCGGTTGCTATCCTCATCTCTTTCATTGTGATGTATTATTTAAAGATAAATGCCAATATTATGAGCCTCGGCGGGATTGCCATTGCCATCGGCGCTATGATAGACGGCGCTATTGTAATGATAGAGAATGCGCATAAACACTTAGAGAGAAGTCAGGATGTGGAGCAAGCCGACCGTGTCGGCGTAGAAACGGCAACACGGTTGCCTCGCTCCAAAGACAGATGGCAAATTATTGCTGATGCTGCAAAAGAGGTGGGGCCGCCGCTTTTTTTCTCTCTTTTAATCATTACAGTTTCGTTTATGCCTGTGTTCACCCTGGAGGCGCAGGAAGGCAGGCTCTTTAAGCCTCTGGCATTTACAAAGACATTTGCCATGGCAGCCTCTGCGTTATTATCTATTACCCTTGTGCCTGTGCTTATGGGTTTTTTTATACGGGGTCGCATCATGCCAGAGGCAAAAAATCCCCTCGCCAGATTCATGATATGGATATACAGGCCTATAATAAATCTTGTGCTTAAGGCAAAGCTCACCACCATTTTTATTGCAATAGCCGTGCTGATTGCAACCATATATCCTTTTAAAAAACTCGGCAGTGAATTCATGCCGACACTTTATGAGGGCTCTCTTATGTTCATGACTGCAACGCTTCCCGGCGTTTCAAGCACAAAGATAAACGAGATTCTCCAGACAACAGACAGGATTATAAAATCATTTCCAGAGGTGGAGCAGGTCTTTGGAAAGGTGGGCCGCGCCCAGACAGCAACAGACCCTGCGCCGCTGGAAATGTTTGAGACAACAATAAACTTAAAACCTGAAAGCGAGTGGCGGCCTGGCATGACTGTGGATAAACTTGTCTCTGAGATGAGTTTAGCCCTTGAAATGCCGGGCATCCCTATACAGTGGTCAATGCCCATAAAGAACAGAGTTGATATGTTGGCAACAGGCATACGCACGCCTGTCGGCGTGAAGGTGTTTGGAAAGGATTTGAAGACCATTGAACAATTGGCAGTGGATATTGAGGCAGTCCTAAAGATGGTTCCCGGCACAGCCAGCGCTTACGCAGAGCGGATTATAGGCGGATACTATGTGGATATAAAGATAAAACGGGATGAGGCGGCGAGATACGGGCTGAAAGTTGAGGATGTCCAACAGGTGATTATGTCTGCTATCGGTGGGGAAAATATCACAACAACCGTAGAGGGCATGGAGCGGTATCCTGTAAATGTCCGTTATAAAAGGGAGCTCAGGGATAATGTTGACAAGATTGGCAGGACGCTTGTCTCAACTATGATGGGGCAGCACATACCGCTCTCTCAGGTAGCTGATATAAAACTCAGCAAAGGCGTGGCAGGCATAAAGACAGAGAATGCGCTTCTCAACACATGGGTTTTTGTGGATGTTCGGGGCAGAGACATCGGCAGCTATGTTCAAGACGCAAAAAAAGTTGTGCTGGAAAATATAAAATTTCCTCCGGGCTATTATGTTACATGGAGCGGACAGTATGAATACATGGAAAGGGCGTATGCAAAACTAAAGGTTATCGTGCCGCTTACCCTCGCAATCATATTTTTACTTTTATATTTTAATTTTGGAAATATTACAGAGAGTTTGATTGTTATGCTCAGCTTACCGTTCTCATTGGTCGGCGGCATCTGGCTTATGTATATGCTGGGCTATAATATGAGCGTTGCTGTGGGCGTTGGTTTTATTGCACTGGCAGGAGTTGCTGCTGAGACAGGGGTTGTGATGCTTATATATTTAGACCATGCGTATAAAGAGTTAAGAGTGAAGAGTGAAGAGTTAAGAGTAGAGATTACTAAAAAGGATATTTATGAGGCAGTAATGGTTGGCGCTGTGGAAAGGGTAAGGCCAAAGATGATGACTGTTGTCGCGATCATGGCAGGTCTTCTTCCTATCATGTGGGGAACAGGCACAGGTTCAGAGGTTATGAAGCGCATTGCTGCGCCCATGGTGGGAGGGATGATTTCGTCAACAATACTGACCCTGATTGTTATTCCGGCAATTTATGTTTTGTGGAAAGGGTGGGGGATAAAAAGGCAGTAGGCAATAAATAGTAAGCAGCAGGGGGCTGTCCCAGAGTTACGGATTCCTCCCCCTACTGTGGGGACAGATTTCAAATCTGTCCCCAGAAAAGGGAGATAAAGTGGGAGGAGTCGTAGAATCGGAACGGTTGTTCATGAAAACAGTAATCTATCTTTTAATAGCTTTTACTGTTGCATCTCTATCTGTTTTATATCTCGGCACGGCAGGTATGGGGGCAGTAATATTTTTCATAATAACAGGGTTTACGCTTGTCGGCGCCAGTGCATTTACAGCTGTCTTTTCCCGCTGGTGGGGCGAGAAGGGTGGACAGATGGCAACTATGGTTCTGAGAAATTTTACCGGCATCCCTCTCTGGTTTACCGGCTTTGTGCTTGCGTGGCTTGCGCCAACACCTTTGTTATTTAGCCCTGCCCTATGGGCGCAAATACTTGCCGTGTTGCTCATCATCATAGGCTCCCTCCCATTTATCTGGGGACACATCGAACTCGGCTGGCGCACGCACATGCCGTCTGTAAAGGATACTCTGGTGAGGCACGGATTATATGCGTATGTGCGCCATCCCATATATGCAGGAGGTTTTTTGCTCTTGGCAGGGATTGCGCTCCTGAGACCGACATATTCTTTTGTCATCGCCTGCATTCTTGGAGAAGCCTGGCTCATGATTCAGGCAAGGTTTGAGGAGATAGACCTCCTGCAGCGCATGCCGGATTACCGCAAATATATGGAAGAAGCGCCTCGTTTTGTGCCTCGTTTTCGGAGAACAAACCATGCACGGTGAAAACATATCATATGCCTACGGTTTCTGGTCTCTTGTCATAGTCAATGTTGCCCTGTTCGCATTTTTTATTTTAAGCTATTTAGCCCCGGTCAAGAAGCGGGAATGGCGTTCAATGGGCGTAACATTAGCCTTTTTTGTTGCCCTGTTTACAGAGATGTATGGTTTTCCGCTCACCATCTATATCCTTACAGGTGTCCTTGGCAGCAGGTATCCTGCGCTGAACCCATTTTCACATGCAAGCGGACATCTATGGCTTACATTTTTAGGCGGCGGGGCTTTGATGATGACGGTCATCCATCTCATCAGCAACGGTTTAACCATCATAGGTTTTGTAATAATGTGGAATAGCTGGAAATTGATACACGGCGCAAAAGGCGGGCTTGTGACAGAAGGGGCTTACGCGTATGTTAGGCATCCTCAGTATTCAGGCCTTTTTCTCATCATGCTCGGTATGCTCATCCAGTGGCCGACGATTATAACAGCCCTTATGTTTCCTGTGCTTGTCTTTATTTATTACCGCCTGTCAAAGAGGGAAGAAGGCGAGATGCTCAAGACATTCGGAGAAGAATATAAACAATACGCGGAAAGGGTTCCGATGTTTATTCCAAGAATTGGGAAAAGGGGGTGACAATATGGCAACAGACCCGGTTTGCAGGATGACCATAAGCGAAGAAAAAGCAGGTGAAAAGACAGAATACAAAGGAAAGACCTACTATTTCTGCGGAAAGGGCTGCAAAGAGCGGTTTGAAAAAGAACCTGAAAAGTATCTTGGTGGAGAAAAGAAAGATTGGATTAAGGAGTAAAAGATAAAGGGGATGGCATAATTTTTGTTTCTGGTATAAAATATGCTGCAGTACTGATTATACAGATTAAATCTGTGTAATCAGTGTTTAAAAAATCTGTGTAATCAATTTTAAAGAAAGGAGGTGATACGGATGACTATTTCAAAGACAGTTGTTGCAGCGTTTTTTTTAGTTTCTATTATGGCAATGCCTGCGTTTGCCGATGAAAAGCACGGTGAAAAAGGCGGCATGATGATGGGAGAGCATGGCATGATGGGCGGTCCTGGCATGATGATGGAAATGAAGGAACATCATAAGATGGCGCAGGACATGATGGGGATGATGAAAGAAATGATGCAGATAATGAAGGAGATGTCCCATATGCCGACCGATGCGCAGAAAAAAAGGCTTGACGAGATGATGATGAAGATGGATGGGATGATGAAGATGCACGATGAAATGATGAAAAAGAAGATGGAAAAGATGGAAGAGATGAAAAAGAAAAAAATGGAAGAAAAAGAAAAACACTGATCCCCGTTTTCACGAGGACAAGTTTTATAGGGGGCCGTCCTCTCTATCTATTTGGAGGCTTTGTAAAGATATGAGATTTAAAAAAGGAATTTCTATCATGGCAATGCTTCTCACTATAGGCATAGGCATTGCATATGCAGCAGACCCTATAGGCGGCGAGAATAAGCCGCTTCTTTCTCCCGGCCTTTTCAAAGGAAAGACTGCATACACATATCAGATTGCCAATGAGATACCGGAGGTTCTGGATAATATCTATTGTTATTGCCACTGCCAGAAACACTCCGGCCATAAAAGCCTTCTTTCCTGCTATACTGATAAACATGCCGCATTCTGTGATGTATGCCAGAACGAAGCGATAATGGCGTATGAACTCTATAAACAGGGGAAGGATATCCCGACAATAAAGAAGATGGTGGATGAGGAGTTTGAAAGGTAACCGCAAACGCAATCCCCTGATATAAGCGTTCAGCGGCAGGCTTTGACCAAGCGCTGTAGTTGCCGATTCATCGGCGTTTCTAAATGCGCCCAATAAATTGGGCAACTACAAGCCTGAAAACGTATGCTCCGTTTTATCCAGTTAGCTTTTTCTTGCCTTTGGCTCGAATCTTGTGTTTGCTTTTGAAGGAGAGAAAACAATCGGAGGATAAACAAATGATAGAACTTATCAAACCCGTTCGTTACGGAATCTTAATCGGTCTTCTCGGCCTTGTCTTTGGCATCTTTTGGGCGGTCTGGCTTGTGCTTGGGCATGAGAGGATACATAAGAGCCTTGAAGAAAGGGCAACCAAAGGGCAGGGTCATAGCCTTATTCAGCTTTTAGAACCGGGTAATGTTTATGCACACGAGAACAAGGCTCCTAATGCAGATGAAAAGAAACACAGTCAGCCTTCAAAAGATGCTGATACTCACCAGCATGGTGAAGAGGACAAGCCTGTAGCAGAGGGAGAGGGGCGCATGCCTATGGTGGAAGAAGGCCAGCATATGATGCAGATGGGGGGAAATGAACATCAGCATTTTGAAGGCGGCCATGATAGTCCAATTATGGAGCTTGCCCATACAAGGTTAAAAAGAGGCCATCTTCATGCTATGGGGCTTGGATTGCTTGCCATAGCAATCTCTTTTATTTTTGCCTTTACCACTGCCCCTGACAGGATAAAAACCGCTGCATCTATTCTTACAGGGCTTGGCGGTTTAATCTATCCATTTGCATGGATTGTTATGGGTTACAGAACGCCCGGCCTTGGCCCTAATGCAGCAGAGGCATCCGTGACCATAATTGCGGGTCCAGGGATTGCCCTTGTCTTGCTCGGCATATTTACAGCAGGCCTGTTTCTTTTGAAGGATCTTTTTATAAAAAAGAATGCTTGAAAAGAGTGAGCATGGCTACAGATATTGACAGACTCTGCATAAACACCATCAGGTTTTTATCAGTTGACATGGTTCAGGAGGCTAATTCAGGCCACCCCGGTATGCCCTTGGGCGCTGCCCCTATGGCCTATCTGCTCTGGACAAGGTTTCTTAAGCATAATCCTAAAAATCCCAAATGGCCTGACCGCGACCGCTTTGTTCTCTCAGCCGGCCACGGTTCTGCGCTTCTTTATTCCCTTCTGCATCTTACAGGATATGATTTGCCAATAGAAGAAATTAAACGTTTCAGGCAATGGGAAAGCAAGACACCCGGTCATCCTGAATATGGTGAGACACCGGGCGTTGAATGCACCACGGGTCCATTGGGCCAGGGTTTTACAGCCGGTGTAGGCATGGCTGTAGCTGAGCGGTTTCTTGCTGCAAAGTTTAATCGGTCAGGGCATGAAGTCATTAATCATTACACCTATGCAATTGTAAGTGACGGTGATTTAATGGAGGGGGTTGCCTCTGAGGCAGCGTCCTTGGCAGGACATCTTAAATTGGGTAAACTTGTATATCTATACGACAACAATCATATTACACTTGCCGGCGAAACAAGGCTTACATTTACCGAAAATGTGTGCAAGCGCTTTGAGGCATACGGCTGGCATGTGCAGATAGTTGAAGACGGCAATGATATTGACTCCATTTCAAAGGCTATAATTACGGCCCGGAATGAAACTACCCGGCCATCCCTTATTTCCGTGAGGACGCATATAGGTTACGGCAGCCCTCATAAGCAGGACACCTTTGAGGCGCATGGCTCTCCTCTTGGGCCTGATGAAGTCACAGCTGCAAAGAAAAACCTTGAATGGCCCATTGAGCCGAAGTTTTATATCCCTGCAGAGGCTCTCGCAGAGTTCAGAAAGGCGATAGATAAAGGCATAAAACTTGAAGAAGATTGGAAGGCAAGAATGGGGTTTTATGGAAAGGCATTCCCGGAACTTTTGCAAGAATGGGAGGAGATGATAAACGTAAAACTTCCCGATAGATGGGATAAAGATATTCCAAACTTTTCGCCTGATCCAAAAGGCATGGCAACCCGTGCCGCAGGAGGGGAGGTATTAAATGCCATCGCACAAAAACTTCCTTCTCTCATAGGCGGCTCCGGAGATTTGGATCCTTCAACGAATACAGTAATGAAAGGCCGCGGCAGTTTTCAACCCCCTAATTCAGGCAACCAGAATATTCAGGGTTCAGTGTCAGGTGTGTGGGGATATGGCGGCGCAAACATAGCCTTCGGGGTGCGTGAACATGCTATGGGAGGGATATTAAATGGGATTGCGCTTCACGGAGGGCTGCTCCCTTTTGGCAGCACCTTTTTGATATTCTCAGATTATATGCGGCCTGCCATACGGCTTGCTGCGTTGATGAAACTCCATGTCATATACATCTTCACCCACGATTCTATCGGCCTTGGTGAGGACGGGCCTACGCACCAGCCTGTGGAGCATGTTTCAAGTTTAAGGGCAGTGCCTGGCCTGACAGTTATAAGGCCTGCTGATGCAAATGAAACTGCAGAGGCATGGAAGACAGCTGCTATGCATAAACATGGGCCTGTTGCAATCATATTAACAAGGCAGAAGGTTCCGATTATAGATAGAAGCAAATTTAGCGAAGCTATTGGACTCAGAAGAGGGGCTTATATATTGGCAGATTCAGATGGTAAACCGGAAATAATTTTTATTGCAACAGGTTCAGAGATTCATCTTGCGCTTCTGACATATGAAAGACTTCTGAATGAAGGCATCAAAGTCCGCATAGTAAGCATGCCATCATGGGAATTATTTGAACAGCAGTCAGAAGATTATCGTAAAGAGGTGCTTCCGCCGGATATTACTGCAAGGATATCCATTGAGGCAGGCTCAACCCACGGATGGCATAAATATATTGGACTGTATGGCGAGGCAATTGGAATCGACCATTTCGGCGCCTCAGCCCCAGGAGAGATGCTTCTCAAAGAATTTGGTTTTACATCGGAAAATATAGTAAGTAAAGCAAAGAAGCTTTTGCAGCCTAAAAAGTCATAAAATCAAAGGAGATGATATGAAAGATTACACCGATTATAAAGGCGGATTACACAGATTAAGACAAAATAGTAGTTTTTAATCTGTGTAATCGTACTTCAAAAATCTGTGTAATCAATTCTTTCAAAGGAGACTCTATGCAGATAGGTATGATTGGCCTGGGACGTATGGGGATGAATATGGCGAGGAGGCTGCTTCAGGGAAGGCATAAGGTGGTTGCCTATAACCGTTCGCCTGAACCTGTAAAAAAGGCTGTGAAAGAGGGCGTACAAGGCGCATACTCCATTGAGGAATTGATTCGTATACTTAGGCCGCCTCGTGTTGTCTGGCTTATGCTTCCGGCAGGCAGGCCTGTTGATGGCCACATAGAAGGGCTTAGCGACCTTCTTCAAAAGGGAGATATTATCGTAGACGGCGGGAACAGTTTTTATAAGGACGATATCCGCCGCGAAAAGGAACTCAAGCCTTTTGGGATACATTACTTAGATGCAGGTGTAAGCGGCGGGATATGGGGGCTGAAGATTGGCTATTGCCTGATGATTGGCGGAGACAAAAGGATTTACAGGTATCTTGAACCTGTTTTTAAGACCCTTGCCCCCAAAGGCGGCTATCTTTATTGCGGGATTACAGGGGCAGGGCATTTTGTAAAAATGATTCACAATGGAATTGAATACGGCATGATGGCTGCATATGGAGAGGGTTTTGAGATTCTCAATGCCTCACCGTATAAAAGCAGTCTTGATTTTGCAGAGGTGGCGCACCTCTGGAACCAGGGGAGCGTTGTCAGGTCATGGCTGCTTGAGTTGGCGGAATCGGCGTTTAAGAAAGATAAAAACCTTTCTTCTATTAAAGGATATGTGGAAGATTCCGGCGAAGGGCGCTGGACTGTGCAGCAGGCAATAGAGACTGCTGTGTCTTCTCCCATTATTGCCTCTTCTATTTTTCAGAGATTCCGCTCGAGAAAGGTTGAAACCTTTTCTGATAAGCTGCTCGCTGCTTTAAGAAACGAGTTTGGCGGCCATGCTGTGGTAAAGGCTGCAGGAAGAAAGAAACCCTCATCAAAGAAAACGTAAACCTGTAAAACTTTTGACCGTGAGAGGCGGCACATGGATTTGAGCGATGAATTAGTTAAAAAAACTATTTGTCGGACCGAACCTGCGTATAAGCGAATAGGCGGCTGCGATATAGAGCCTCCCAACCCCTGCTGTTTTGTAATCTTCGGCGCATCCGGAGATCTCACAAAAAGAAAACTTATTCCTTCCCTCTACAGGCTTCATAAAAATAATTTGCTTCCGGAAAACTTTTTTGTTCTCGGGACAGGCCGCGTGGAGATGAGCGCTGATAAATTTAGAGAGGATATGCTTGCTACTGTTAAGGAGACGTTCCCGAATGATTTTAACCACACTTGCTGGAAAGAACTTGCGGCTAAACTTTATTACTCTCCTTTGGATTATTCTTCTTCAGAATCCTATAAAAAGTCTCTTGCAAACCAGCTGCCTGTATTGGAAGAAAGACATAAGACAAATAAAAACCGCATCTTCTACCTTGCCATACCTCCTGCTGTCTTTGAAGATGTTATAGTAAATCTTGGCAATACCGGCCTATCTCATGAAGACGGAGGGTATGCGCATATTGTGGTTGAAAAGCCCTTTGGCCGTGATTTGGAATCTGCGAAGAGGCTTAATAGTATCTTGAAAAAATCTTTCCAAGAACATCAAGTTTACAGGATAGATCACTATCTGGCAAAGGAAACAGTCCAGGATATCATGATGTTTCGGTTTGCCAACTCTATATTTGAACCGCTTTGGAATAACAAATACATTGACTATGTCCAGATAACAGTTGCAGAGACAATCGGCATTGAACAAAGGGCGGGTTATTATGAAGAGACCGGCGTAATACGGGATATGTTTCCCAACCACATACTCCAGTTGTTAGCCCTGACTGCCATGGAACCCCCTGCGTCATTTGATGCCGACTCTGTAAGAGATGAAAGAATTAAGGTCTTTCGTTCCATGAGGCCGTTCCCCCTTGACAGGCTTGATGAGTATGTTGTTACAGGCCAGTATGGGAGCGGCAAGATGAATGGGAAGAATGTTGTAGGTTACAGAGAAGAACCTGGTGTTTCAAGAGAATCCACAACTTTAACCTTCGCTGCCATGAAGATATTTGTTGATAACTGGCGGTGGAAGGGGATCCCATTTTATCTGAGGTCAGGTAAAAGGCTTCTCAGCAGAAAAACAGAGATTGCGATACAATTCAAACCTGTGCCGCACATGATGTTTTCTAACCTTCTGAATGAACCCATACAGCCGAATACCTTGGTGTTTAGGGTACAGCCTGATGAAGGTATTAACCTTGTATTTCAGGCAAAAGAGCCTGGCTCAAAGGTCTGTCTGAGGCCTGTTGTTATGGACTTTTCCTATCAGGGTGAAATATTGTTAGATGCGTATGAATGGGTATTGCTGGATTGTATGCGCGGAGACACCATGCTCTCTGTAAGGGAGGATGCGGTAGAACAGACATGGAGGTTTCTTACCCCGGTAATAGACAGGCTTGAATCTGCGATAAAACCGGAAAAATTTTCCAACTATGCCGCAGGTTCGTCCGGGCCTGCGGAGGCTGCATTATTGATTGAAAGAGATGGCAGAAAATGGAGGTCGTTGTAACCAGAAAAATGTATTTGGTCTTTATTTTTCGGGGCAAACACAATACTTGAGCCAAAACCTGCCCCTGAGTGCATTCATCAGGGGATATCTATTTAGAAAGGCTGCCATTATCCTCCTGTACGAGTCGGGAAGGTGAATGGGCAGACTTGTAAATATGCGCCATCGAGATAAATTCTGGTATATAAGCGCCAATAAACTTTTTTCAGGACTGAATGAAAAAGAGAAGGTAGAAATGCTTTCTCATTTAAAGGAAGCCGTTGTTAAGAAGGGAAGTTTTGTTTACACTGCCGGAGACAAGGCCGAAACCCTCTATATCCTTAAGGAAGGGAAGATTAAGGTAAGCCGTCTCTCCGAAGATGGCAAAGAATTGACCATAGATGTGCTCAGGACGGGAGACATCTTTGGTGAGCTGGTGTTAGCCGGCGAGGAAGAGAGGGAGACAATTGCAAAGGCTGTTGAAGATTCATTTATATGTGCTATCGAAAAAGGAGATTTTGAAGGCCTTATCAGGAAAAACCCTATATTTTCTTTCACGATAACAAAATGGATGGGATTAAGGTTGCGAAGGGTTGAGAATCGGCTTGAAAATATAATCTTTCATGATGTCCGCACAAGAATTATCTCCATACTGAGGGACATTGCTGTCAAATATGGTTCTCCTGTTCAAGACGGCACCCTTATAACATTACGTCTCACCCATCAGGATATTGCCAATCTCATCGGCGCAACAAGAGAAACAGTAACTGTAGAATTGAACAACCTGAAAAGAGAAGGCTATATCATAACCAGTAAGAGAAGTATTATCATCCCTGCAAAATAACTCCCATAACGATTTGTAATCTCTCTTACATATTTTTCGTTTCACTTTTGATAAATTTTACATGCCTTAAGAGAAGAGTGGCTTGACAATCTCCAAAAATGCGAACACAATTAGAGCGTCATTTGATAAGGGGATCTCAAGCTTATAACCGATAAGCGATTCTATAGAAAGGGGGTGAATATTATGGCAGAGCAATCAGCAAAGGAGGTGATAACATGTCTCTTATGTGCCCCATGCAAGGCTGTAAAGAAAAACAGGGTATGTGCACCCATGAAAAAGTGATGCTCGCTCTTGCCGTCATTATCGTGTTGGTTATATTGATTGTAAGATTTGTTTAAAGAATCGCGCATGGTGTTGACAGAATTTTGCTATGACTTGAAATAAGTTTACAAAACAAACCAAGGAGGTGCTGTATGAAACTCAGAACAATAGTCAGTGCATTTGCATTTTTCTTCATGTTTGCGGCCTATGGCATCGCAGGCGACCTGGAGATGATGAGCCCGTTGATGCCTGCTGAAAAGGTGGAGGCCATGAAAAAGATGATGATGGAGATGGCCCCGGATACGCTCGAGACGTCTATAAAAAGGGGTGAAAAACTTTTCAGCGATACAACCCTCGGCAAAAATACCACAGGAACAAGCTGCTACACCTGCCACCCGAAAGGCGGGACTATTGGCGGCGCAGCAGATATGGAGTGGAAGGGGATGCCTATGAAGGTTAATATCCCCACGCTTATAGGCGCTGCTGCGAGCTTTCCCAAAGCCATAGGCCCAATGAAGGTGGTAAGTCCAGTGAGCGGACAGAACAATATGTGCATCATGACATTTCTGAAAGGCACTCCCCTTGACCTGAACAGCCAGGAGGCAACTGACCTGGAGGCTTATGTCTATTCCTTGAGCAAAGGGAAGAAGATAAACATGGGCGCAAAGAAAAAGGTTAAGAAACCTGTGCCAGGCGCAATGTAAGATTAGGGGAGGAGACGTCGACCTCCCCTCTTTTTATGAAAAGGGTGAAAGCGATGATTTTGAGAATAATTTTTTTGGCATGCCTCGTACTCGCCGCTAATGTTTATGCAGAAACATTTATAGTTTCCGGAGACCCTGAAAAAGGAAAGGAGATATTTAAAAATAAGGGATGCGCCATATGCCACAGCATAAACAGGGTTGGCGGTGCCATAGGCCCTGACCTTACGCAGGTAACCATAAGAAGAACTGACGAAAGACTTGTAAATTGGCTTAAAGACCCGCCCTCTCTTCTCAAGGATACTGATATGCCAAAGGTTCCGTGGGAATCCGAGCAGGAGATATTTGACCTCATAGCCTATTTTAAAACCGTGAAAAAGGATATGGATAAAAGCTTTCTGGGAAAGGTCTCTAAAAAAGAGGCGGGCAAAAGGCTTGTAAAGGAATACGACTGCAAGTCTTGCCACAGGATTAAAGACCCTGAATCAGGAAGGGAGCGTTTTCCGGATTTAACGCACGAGGCACGTAAGAGAAATCAGAAATGGCTTGATAAATGGCTTAAAGATCCGCAGGCTGTAAAATCAGGGACATTTATGCCTACCTATCCCCTGACAGATGAGGAGAGAGCGGCAATTGTAGAGTATCTGTCTACATTAAAATGATATGTTTTTAACTATTTTGTCCCCTCCCTTTATGATAACCTGAAAAACGCATTTGGTTTTTATTTTTAGGGACAAACACACCCCTGAAAGATTCTATCAGGAGTACATTTGTCCGAAAATGCAAATGCATTTTTTTGTGTTGAGGAGGCTATGTGCAGATCAGGGTGATCTCAGATATTGAGGCCATCAGCCATGAGGCAGTTAGAATCTTTGTAATGCTTTCAAAGGAATATATCGGGTCTCAGGGAAGATTTGTTGCTGCCATTTCCGGAGGCTCAACGCCAAAAAGATTCTACGAACTCCTCGCATCTGACAGCTATCGCGGCAATGTAGAATGGAGCAAAATCCATCTTTTCTGGGTAGATGAGAGATGTGTGCCAAAAGAAAGCGAATCCAGTAATTTCATGAGCGCATTTGACCATCTCATATCAAGGATTTCTATCCCTGATGAGAACATACATAGAATCAAAGGCGAATACGGGCCTGAAAAAGGCGCGAGGGATTATGAAGAGCATATAAAAAGATTTTTTGGAATATCGGCACTGCCTGTGTTTGACATTATTATTTTGGGTATGGGCGAAGACGGACATACTGCCTCGCTTTTTCCAGGTTCAAAGTCATTGGATGAAAAAATAAGATTTGCCGTTCCTGCCTATGGAGAAAAGATGAACAGGGTAACCCTTACGCTCCCTGTGCTGAACAATGCAAGACATATACTCTTTCTTGTGTCAGGTCAGTCAAAGGCAGATGTATTGAAGGATATTTTAGAAAACACGGAGAAAAGGAAAAAATACCCTGCAGGGCTTATGAGTCCTGCCCACGGCGACATAACATGGCTGATTACAAGGGATGCAGCAGGGAGATTAAAGACAATAGAATAAAAAGGAACAGTTAGCTATGACTGAATCAAAAATGCCTTTCGGAAAACCAGGTTCTCCGCCTAATTGGTCTCCTGCCTCAAAACAGGGTGTTGGCACAGCCCGCAATGATATCTCAAAGGTCTGGTTTACCATAGCAAACGGGATTGTGACAGAGGTCTTTTATCCCACGGTAGATACGGCCAATACAAAGGATTTGCAGTTTCTTATAACGGATGGCAAGACATTTGTTGATGAAGAGAGGAAAGATACTGTATCAAAGATAGAATATATTGACCAAAAGTCTCTTGCATATAAAATAACCACTACAGCAAAGAATGGAAGATACAGGATAGAAAAGCATATCGTTACAGACCCCTTTGGGCAATCTCTGGTGATTAAGACTTCATTTCAAGCAGTGAAGGGCAATTCTGATGATTATCAACTCTTCATACTCCTTGCACCCCATGTAAAGAATAAAGGTTTTGAAAACTCAGGAAGATGCACAAGCTACGGCGAAAGGGATTATCTTATAGCAGGGAGGGAAGATATAAGCCTTGCCCTTACAGCTGATAAACCTTTCAAAAATATGTCGTGCGGTTATTCAGGTTATTCAGATGGATGGCAGGATGTAAGAGATAATCTCAAAATGGATTGGTTTTTTCATAAGGTTGAAGATGGGAATATAGCTATGGCTGCAGAGGTTGACGCAAAGGATTTTACTATTGCCCTCTCTTTTGGCAGAGATGATGTTGAGGCGATTGTTGAGGCGAGCAAGACATTAGAAAGGGGCTATGAAGCAATAGAGGCAGAATATACAAAGGGGTGGCGGGACTATTTATCCGGGCTTAAAGATTTTACCAGAGAAGGATTTGACAACGGCAGACTTTTTTATATAAGCGCAATGGTATTAAAGGCCCATGAAGATAAAACCTACAAGGGTGGAATTATAGCATCCATGGGTGTGCCATGGGGTGAGTTCAAATCAGAGAGAGAGGTTGGCGGCTATCACCTCGTCTGGCCAAGGGATATGGTAAAGGCAGCCTTTGGCTTCATGGCAATGGGAGATATAGACACCCCTCTCAGTATCATGGAATATCTGAGGAGAACGCAGAAACCGGATGGTTCATGGCCGCAAAATATGTGGCTTGACGGCAGGCCCTATTGGCACGGGATTCAGTTGGATGAGGTGGCCTTTCCCATACTCCTTGCATGGCGGCTCAACTCTATGGGAATGTTTAAAGAAATTTTCTATCCTATGATTAAAAAGGCTGCATCGTATCTTGTTAAACAAGGCCCTATTACCGAGCAGGAGAGGTGGGAGGAAAACTCCGGTTTTTCACCATCAACGTTAGCCATTGAAATTGTCGGCCTTATTGCCGCAGCTTATTTGGCCAAAGAAAGAGGCGGGCTTGCAGAATCCCAATATCTCTTTGAGATTGCGGACTACTGGCAGACAAAGATTGAGGATTGGACATTCACTGACTGTGGATGCATATCACCTGAGCATCCGGAGCATTACCAGAGGATTGCATCCATTGCGTCTGAGACGTTGGAGATGGGCGGAACTGCCTGTCAGATATTTTTACCGATGAAGAATTTGCCGAAAGAAGTAATGGCAGCGCCTTCTCAATGCACTGTAGTAGACGGGGGGTTTTTAGAGCTTGTGAGATATGGAATAAGGAATCCAAAAGACCTGCACATCCTTAAAACCCTTTCTGTCATTGATAAGCTATTGAAAGTCGATACATCTTTTGGTCCTGCGTGGCACAGATATAATAATGACGGTTATGGAGAAAAGGAAGATGGTTCGCCATTTGACGGTTCAGGTATTGGAAGGGCATGGCCGCTGCTTACAGGCGAGCGCGGCATGTACGAATTTCTTGCAAACGGTAACATTGACCCATACATAAAGGCAATGGAAGGTTTTGCCAATGAGGGAGGAATGATTCCTGAGCAGGTCTGGGATACGGAAGATATTCCGGAAAAGCGGCTTTTCAAGGGCAGAGGCACCGGCGCTGCCACGCCCCTTGTGTGGGCGCATGCAGAATACATAAAGCTCTTAACAAGCAAAAGAGAATGTAGAGGCTGTGATATTGTATCTGAAATTTACAATAGATATGCCGTTAAAAAGGTAAAGAGTGATATTACATCATGGAAGAAAAATAAACCCATCAAGAGGATGAAGGCATCAAATACATTAAGAATTGTTACCCATGCGCCGGCCATACTCCACTGGAGTAAGGATGACTGGCAAACAGTAAATGACGACAGGCTTATGCCCCCCGGGCTCGACCTTTTTTATATAGATATGCCTGCAGGAATATTTAAACCAGGGGATGCCATTGTCTTCACATTTTTCTATCCGATAGAAGATGAATGGGAGGGGCAGGATTATAGGATAGCGGTGGAATAGAATGGGCCGGATGGCATTCCGTTCACTCTAAGCCGTAAAACAGCGATCCAAAACTCTGAGATTATTTGCCGAGGGATTGAATGGCCTGTTGGGCAGCTGGAAAATCCGGTTTCAGCTTTAAGGCCATTTCATATTCCTTTATAGCCATGTCAAGTTGACCTTGGCCGGCATAGACATTTCCGAGATTATTATAGGCTTCCGGGTAATCAGGTTTTAATCTTATGGCAGTTTGATATTCTTCTATGGCTTTATTTAAATTACCTTGATTATAGTAGGCAACGCCGAGATTATAATAAGCCTTTGCATAGTCTGGCTTAAGTTTAATTGCTGTCTGGTATTCCTGTATAGCCTCATCAAGGCGGCCCTGGTTAGAATAAGCGAGCCCCAGATTATAATAGGCCTTTGCATAGTCTGGTTTAAGTTGAATTGCCGTCAGGTATTCCTGTAGAGCTTCATCAAGGCGGCCCTGGCTGTAATAAGCGGCTCCCAGGCTATTATGGGCTTCCGGATAATCTGATTTCAACTGTAATGCCGTCAGATATTCCTGTATAGCCTCATCAAGCCGGCCTTGATTATAATAGGCGAATCCCACATTATGATGGGCTAATGCAAGGTTAGGCTCAAGCCTTACGGTATGCAAATATTCTTGTGCGGCCTTATCCATCTGACCCTGATAATAATAGGCGTTCCCAAGGTTGGTGCGCACCCGCGCCTTTATAAGATTTTTCTTTACCACATCCTCCCACAATCCTATATCATTCCTCCATAGGGCATTTCTTTTATATGCTGCAAGTGAAAGAGAGATGATGATGAAAAATATAAAGACAATAAGATAGAAATGTTTTAAACGAGATGGGATAATGCTGACTTTATCTGCGCATACTTCTATTTTTTCAATCCCTTTTATCTTTGTTCTGCCCATAAGGTTTTTTAACACACTGAGGCAATGTTTGCAAAATCGTTTTTGACAATATTCTTAAATGGATATATGGTATGCATTGCGATAAAGAAATCGACATGACAGTTTAGGGAGTATTTTCAAGGTGAACCCACATGAGCCATTAGCTCACCTGTCTGCCGTACTGATGGCACAGGCAGGCGCACAGGCAGGCACAGGGGGATGAAAATTGGGTTTTTGTAGCGTTGGGGTTTATCCCCAACGAAAAACTGTTGCCCATAAAGGGCAACGCTACGGTAATGTGAATATGAAACATTTTCAGGTGAAAGATATTATTTATTACATAGCAGTAATATTATTGTTTGCCGGCTGTAGTTTTTCTTCCAATGGCGAGCGGATATTTTTCACAGCAACGAGCAAAAATGGCTCAATCACAATAAAAGAAGGGCCGCCGATGTTCAAAAGCGCAGTTAAAGGCTGTGCCCATTGCCACGGAAGAGACGGCAAAGGAGGCCGCAGCCTTGATGCAACAGGTATAAAAGGCCCTGACATAAGATACAAAACCCTTGCATTAAAATACAACGGTTATCTAGGTTTTTTGGAAGGAAAAGGAGAAAAGATTTTAGGCGGTGTTGACATCCTGATAAAGCGGGCTATACTTAACGGCAATGGGCCTGGATATAAACTGAATGCAGCTATGCCGAGATGGTCAATGACAGATGATGACCTGAATGATGTGATTAATTACCTGAAAGGACTTCCATAATATGGAAAATGTAACCCTGAGAAAATTCCCATTCGCTATACGACTTATCCTCTCCTGTTTTCTTATTACCGTGGGCATCGGCTATCTTTCCGGCATCACCTATCTCTTTCTGATTGATATTGAACCGCATAGAAAGACAGGCATGGGGCTGGCTTATGGCGTTATCCTAAAGTATTACGGCAATAGGGAAAACAGCCGTCTGGAGGCATCGCTTCGCGGCAGCATGGGAGATTATGTCAGCCCAATGGATAAGGAGCTTGTTATCCAGTGGATTCGCAAAGGCGCAAAAGAGGAAGATTACTCATCGGTAAAGCCGATAATAGACAAGGCCTGTGCAGGCTGTCACAGCAAAGAAGGAAGCCTGTCGCCTTTAACAAATTATTCAGAGGTGTCAAAGATTACGGTAATTGACTTTGGTCAATCTATCAAAAGCCTGTCAAGGGTTTCTCATGTCCATCTCTTTGGCATAAGCCTGTTATTCCTCTTAACAGGCATTATTTTTTCATTTAGTGAGATAAACATAATTATAAAGACCATTTTTCTCGTCCTCCCGTTTGCATCTATGTGGGTAGATATAGGTTCTTGGTGGCTTACTAAATTTGAGCCTGTCTTTGCCTACACAGTGATTATCGGCGGGATGTTTGTTGGTATGTCGCTGGCAGTGCAGATACTGGTTTCTTTATATGAGATGTGGCTAAAGCCTGTTAGTTTACGTTGAAAATTGTCCGTCTGCTGTCCGCCTCAGACTGGGCTCAACATACTCTGTAGCGCCGACCTTTATGGTCGGCTGTTGGCAGGGGTTAAACCCACACGCTGCTTGCTCCGCTTCCTGCTTGATACCTGCAGGGACATGCTTGCATTTATGCAATTTTTGAGCGTAACCTATAACTAAGCTGACTGTTCACGTAAACTCATCTACCTTTATCCCCAACTCCTTTATCTTCTTTCTCAGTGTATTTCTGTTGATGCCCAAAAGCTCTGCTGTCTTGACCTGATTGCCGCTTGTTTTTTTTAATACAAGTCTTATTAAAGGTCTTTCCATAAAAGGCAGTATCGTATCATAGAGTTCATGCTTATCCTTTATATTGATGCCGCCTATAAAACTTTCTATCCTGTTGTATATAATATCTTCAAGGGACTCCTTTGCCTGTTTTTTCTGCGGCAGCGCAAGGTCATTGGGTGAAAGCACTGGACTCTGCGATAGCAGGACAGCCCTTCTTAAGATATTCTCAAGCTCCCTTACATTGCCTGGCCAAGGGTATGCCTTGAGCGCATCTACTGCCTTTTCTGAGAGTCTCCTTGGTTCAATGCCCATCTCTTCCTGAAATCTATGGATGAAGTATTCAACAAGGAGCGGTATGTCGTCTTTTCTATTTCTTAAAGGCGGGAGTTTTATAGTAACGACATTGAGCCGGTACAGCAGGTCTTCCCTGAATCTTTTTTCTTCAACCGCCTTCTCTAAATCCTGGTTCGTTGCGGCTATTATCCTTACATCCACTTTCATCGGCTGTTTGCCGCCTATTCTGTAGAACTCCCGCTCCTGAACAGCCCTTAAGAGCTTGCTCTGCAGGTCAGGAGACATGTCTCCAATCTCATCCAAAAAGAGAGTTCCATTATTTGCAAGCTCAAATTTACCCTGTCGCGCCTCTGTTGCGCCGGTGAATGCCCCTTTTTCATAGCCGAAAAGCTCGCTCTCCATAAGTTCCTTTGGAATTGCAGCGGAGTTGACGGCAATAAACGGTCCTTCATTCCGCCGGCTGTTTATATGGATGAGCTTTGCGAGCAGTTCCTTGCCTGTTCCGCTCTCGCCTAAAATAAGAACAGTGACATCCTTTGGCGCAACCTTACCTATAGTCTTGAATACCTCCTGGACTGCCTTGTCCTTTCCGACAAACGTTATCTCTTTTGCCCACTTTTCCTTGAGCCTGTCCTTCAGGGTGGAGACCTCTTCTTTCAAGTTTTTGTGTTCAATGGCCTTGTCCACAATCAACTCTATCTCGCCTATGTCAAACGGCTTTGTTATGTAGTCAAATGCCCCGCGTTTCATTGCCTCTATGGCATTTTTCATTGTCCCTTGGGCTGTCATTATAATAATGGGAATTTGCAGGCCAATCTCCCTTACCTCCTGCAAGACATCTAATCCGTCTTTTTCAGGCATTCTGATATCCATGATTGCAATAGAAAACTCCTGCGTCTTCAGCATATCAAGGGCAGTTTTGCCATTCCGCGCCTCAGATATCGCTATCTTTTTGTCCTCAAACATGCGCCGAAGAACCCATAGTATGGCTTCGTCGTCGTCTACTATCAAAACCTTGTTTTTCATAGTTTTCATATTGTTTACATTCTTTGGC
>Ga0209431_10000296_pt1 | contig 40503 bp, 31 predicted proteins | sample RifCSP13_3_FD_184021 | JGI IMG/M metagenome (GOLD analysis project Ga0209431, IMG submission 184021) | Soil microbial communities from Rifle, Colorado - Rifle CSP2_sed 13_3 (SPAdes) (version 2) | ecosystem: Environmental > Terrestrial > Deep subsurface > Rock core/Sediment | place: Rifle... | reverse complement strand
GCGCCAGACTTTAGCCAGGTTTCCAAGTATGCGGACCAGTGGATTCCGCTTAATGCTGGTCAGGACGGAGCGTTTTGGATGGCTGTCAACCACGTCATCCTTCAGGAGTTTCATTGCCGGCGGGAGACGCGATACTTTCTCAATTATCTGAAGCGTTACACTGACTCCCCATTTCTAATTCAACTGAATAAGCGCGGTGATCATTACGCAGCCGGCCGTCTACTTCGGGCCAATAAACTCTCCCGTTACGCGGGCGAAGAAAACGGCGACTGGAAGTTCCTGGTATTTGATAAGAAATCGAACGAGCCACGCATGCCCGGCGGCGCGGTGGGACATCGCTGGGGCAAGACCGCCGGCCAGTGGAACCTGGAGCCTAAAGACCCGACTGATGGTTCGCTCCTTGCGCCGCAACTGACTTTCATGAACGGCCACTCTCATTACGTGAATGTGGCGTTTGACGAATTCGGTTCCGAGCGGATCTTCCATAGAGGTGTGCCCGCGAAATGGGTCGAGACCGGGGAAGGGGAAGTCCTGGTCACCACCGTCTACGATCTGCTGATGGCCCAGTTTGGCGTCGACCGCGGTCTCGGTGGCGACTACCCGAGTGATTACAACGACGAGAACCAGTCGTACACGCCCGCCTGGCAGGAGAAGTGGACAGGCGTTAGCCGGGAGACAGTTATCAAGTTTGCCCGTGAGTGGGCTTCAACTGCCGAGAAAACCGAAGGCAAGTGCATGGTGATAATCGGCGCGGGCATCAATCACTGGTATCACAACAATCTGATCTACCGCTCGGCCATTACCGCGCTTATGTTATGCGGTTGTGTAGGCAAAAATGGCGGCGGTCTGAATCACTACGTGGGCCAGGAGAAGCTGGCACCGGTTGCTTCGTGGTCGACGATTGCCTTTGCCAAAGACTGGATTCCGCCTTCTCGCCTACAGAATGCGCCTTCGTGGCATTACGTTAATAGTGAGCAATGGCGTTATGAACGCGAGTTTGCTGACTATCACACGATGCCGCAAGACAAAGACACCTCGCTCGGGGGCGCCAGCATCGCCGGCGGCCATGCGGTTGATGTGCAAGCGAAAGCCGTTCGCTGCGGTTGGCTGCCGTTCTATCCGCAATTCAACAAACCCAATACCAAAGTTGTACAAGATGCGATTGACGCAGGCGCCAAAACGAATGAAGAAGTCGTCAGCTACGTCGTCGATCAGCTCAAACAAAAGCAGCTTCAGTTCTCAGTCGAAAATCCCAGCGCCGAAGAGAACTGGCCGCGCGTCTGGTTCATCTGGCGCGGCAATGCCTTGATGTCCAGCGCCAAGGGCCATGAGTTTTTCCTCAAGCACTATCTTGGCACGCATCACAACGACATTGCGGAGGAGTGCGCGGAAGGCACAGTCAAAGACGTAGCCATGAACGGTAAGGCGCCTGAAGGAAAGTTTGATCTAATCGTCGATCTCAACTTTCGCATGGACACTTCCGCGCTCTACTCCGACATCGTTCTACCGGCCGCCACCTGGTACGAGAAATCCGATCTGAATTCAACGGATCTCCACTCGTTCATCCACCCGCTGTCGGAAGCTGTGCCGCCATGCTGGGAGTCGCGCAGCGATTGGGACATCTTTCGCTCGCTGGCAAAGAAGGTTAGTGAACTATCGGAGGACCACCTGCCGGCGCCGATTAAAGATCTCGTAGCGTCGCCACTTTCGCACGACTCGCCTGATGAAATTGCGCAAAGCGAGATCAAAGACTGGACCCAGGGCGAGTGCGATCCGATTCCCGGGAAGACAATGCCGCACCTTGCCGTCGTCGAGCGTGATTACGTGAATCTTTACAACCGGTTCATTTCACTTGGTCCACTGGCAAAGAACGGCATGGGGGCGCACGGGGTCAAGTACCCCGTCGAAGATTTTTACAATGAGGTAGTCAATTCGCGCTCCCACGCAATCACCGAGTGGAATGGTCAGAAGTACCCGTCATTGAAGGAGGCCGAAGAAGCCGCAGAAATGGTTCTACTTTTCGCGCCTGAGACGAACGGTGAACTCGCCTTTCGTGCTTACAAATTTGTCGAGAAGAGCGTGGGGTTGCCGCTGGCTGACCTGGCCGCCGCAAGCCGCGATGTGCGCATGAGTTACAAGGATCTGCAATCGCAGCCCCGGCGCTTGCTCAATAGTCCGATCTGGTCAGGCTTGATGGATGATGGCCGCGCCTATGCGCCCTTCACCTACAACTATGAAAAGCTTGTGCCGTGGCGCACGCTCACCGGCCGACAACACTTCTATCAGGATCACGAAGGCTACATCGCGTACGGCGAGCACTTGCCTACCTACAAACCTTCGCCGAAGCCAATTGCTTATGGGGATCTCAAGCATAGCAGCACGCAGGGCAAAGTGAAGGTGCTCAACTATCTGACGCCTCACGGCAAATGGCACATCCACTCAACCTATTCCGACAATCACCGGATGATGACATTGTCGCGCGGTTGCGAGCCGTTGTGGCTCAACGATGAAGACGCAAATGAACTGGGAATCAAAGACAACGACTGGGTCGAGACCTATAACGACAATGGCGTCGTATGCACCCGCGCCGTCGTAAGCGCGCGCATTCCTAAAGGCGTCTGCATTCAATATCACTCGCCCGAGCGCACGCTGTCGGTTCCCAAATCACCCATGCGGGGTAACCGTCGCGCGGGCGGGCACAATAGTTTGACACGCATCCGTTTGAAACCGTTGTTGATGGTCGGAGGCTATGGTCAGTTTACCTACCACTTCAATTACTGGGGCCCGACGGGTGTGAATCGCGACACCTTTGTTTTGGTGAAAAAGTTGGAGAAAGTGAATTGGTAAAGGACAAACATTATGGACGTTCGCTTACAAATCTCAATGGTCTTTCACCTCGACAAGTGCATTGGCTGTCATACGTGTTCGATCGCTTGCAAGAACGTTTGGACCGATCGCAAGGGCGCCGAGTACATGTGGTGGAACAATGTTGAGACAAAACCCGGCACAGGTTATCCAACGGCGTGGGAGGATCAAAGCAAGTATAAAGGTGGGTGGGAAAAGAAGAATGGCAAGGCCGAGTTGAAGATGGGTGGACGCTCCCTCCGCGTACTCAACATCTTCCACAATCCCAACCTGCCACGTATGGATGATTACTACGAACCGTGGACTTACAAGTATGAAGACCTCTTCAACGCACCGGAAGGCGCCGATCAGCCGACGGCGCGGCCGATCTCGATGGTTACCAATAAACCAATCGATATCAAGGCTGGGCCGAATTGGGACGATGATCTGAGTGGTTCACCGGTTTACGCAGCGAACGATCCGAATCTTGAAGCGCTGACACCCGAACAACGAGAGGAGCTTTTCGACGTTGAACGTCTCGTCTTCTTTTATCTGCCGCGAATCTGCAACCATTGCCTGAACGCCTGCTGCGTGGCGGCATGTCCATCGGGCGCCATCTACAAGCGCGGCGAAGACGGCATCGTGCTGATTAATCAGGAACGCTGTCGCGGCTGGCGCATGTGCGTAACGGCCTGTCCTTACAAGAAAACTTTCTACAACTGGTCCACGGGAAAATCCGAGAAGTGCATTCTGTGCTTCCCGCGCCTGGAAACAGGTCAGGCGCCGGCATGCTTCCACTCCTGCGTTGGCCGCATTCGCTATCTCGGCGGCCTGCTATACGACGCGGATCGCATTGTTGAAGCGATGAGCGTGCCCAACGAGCAACTGGTGGATGCGCAGCGCGACATGATTCTCGACCCCACTAACAGGGAAGTGCGGGCGAACGCAGCCGCCAACGGCATAGACGAGCGTACGCTGGATGCGTGCGAACGCTCCCCAGTCTATCGCTATGTCAAGAGATGGAAACTTGCGCTCCCGCTCCACGCAGAGTTTCGCACGCTGCCAATGCTCTTCTACGTGCCGCCGCTACTGCCCGTGATGGCGAAAACGGATGACGGCGTCTACAACACAGCGAATGACGAACTCTTCAGCCCAATCGAAAAGGCCAGGCTGCCAATGGAGTATCTGGCGAAACTGTTTTCCGCCGGGAATATCGAGCACGTGAGATTAGCACTGAAGAAGCAGTACGCCGTCCGTCTCTTCAAGCGGCTGGAGACAGTGGGCGATATGGACGGCGAGGTCGTAAGAAGAGCGCTCGCAGAAGTGGGAAGTTCGGAAGAAGAAGCAGAACAGATTTATCGTTTGACCTCTCTACCTACCGAGAAGGACCGCTACGTTATTCCGCCCATGCATCGCGAAGAAGCGATGCAAATGTTGAACGATGATATGTGGGAAGGAAAAGGCGCAGCAGGTTTTGGCTTCCGCGAGGCTCCGGCAAGGGGAGCGTAGCGGGGAAAGGGCGAGGGGCGAAGGGCGAAGAGGGATTGCGGATTGCGAATTGGGGATTGGGATGATGAGCGAAGTAACTAAAGACGAAGAGGCGGCCGTGAAATCGATCTATGAAGGGCTTGCCAGACTGCTCGACTATCCCGGGGCGGATTGGAACGCTTTAGTCACATCGTGTGCCGAACTATTGGCTGGAGAGAAATCTGAAGTAGCCAAATCTTTCGGCAGCTTTAGCGATCGAGTTCAAACGCATTCACTCTCTGACCTTCAGGAACTCTATACGCGCACGTTTGATCTCAATCCGGTCTGTGCTATGGAGATTGGGTATCACCTGTTTGGCGAAAACTACAAGCGTGGCGTCTTTTTAGCGAATCTGCGCGCAACTGAAGCTCCATATGGTCTGGGACAGGAGCATCAGTTGCCCGATTACTTGCCGGTCTTGCTGCGGTTGTTGACCAAACTCGATGGCAAAGATGAGGACCTGCGCGCATCGCTGATTAGGGAGTGCATGGGCCCGGCAATCGAGAAAATGATCGATGCTCTTAAGGACAGCGAGAATCCATACCGATATGTATTACAGGCTGTGAAACAGACTCTGGGATCAGAAGCCGGTATTTATCACGGCGATGGTCGCGCTAATGGCGTTCGAGCAAGTTTGCCGATCTTAGTCAACGAATCACGAAATAACGCGAACGAATACGAAATCACACAAAGCCGCGATTTGGTAACGCCCGAGCTTCGTGCCGCTTCATGTGATTTTGCGGATCGTCATGCGTTCAATCTGAATCCGAACCCGGATCTGTTTTGAGGAGTTTACGAAAAGATGCTCGACAATCTCTTCTTCATCATTTTGCCCTATGCAGCAGTTACGCTCGCCGTAGTAGTCACTGTGCAGCGTTATCTGAAGCGAGGTTTTACCTATTCGAGCCTCTCCTCGCAGTTCCTCGAAGGCGATGAACTCTTCTACGGATCGGTGCCCTGGCACATCGGCATTCTGGTTGTTTTGACTGGACACGTAATTGGGTTCGCGATACCACGCCAGGTGCTCTGGTTCAACGGTGTACCAGCACGACTATACGTTTTGGAAACGACCGGGTTGCTGTTTGGTCTCTTGGCATTAGTCGGGATTGTCAGTCTGATTGTGCGTCGTATTACCTCCCCGCGAATCCGCGCGGTGACTTCCCCCATGGACGTTCTCGTGCTTGTCGTGTTGTTGGTCCAGGTAGCACTCGGCGTCTACACCGCCCTGTTCTACCGCTGGGGTTCATCATGGTACGTGACGTCCGCCGTTCCTTACCTGCGTTCACTCTTCATGCTGCAACCGGATCTAAGAATGATTGCGCCGCTACCGCTGGCGGTAAAACTGCACATCATAAATGCCTACGTATTTCTGGCAATTTTTCCATTCTCGCGACTGGTTCACATGCTGGTTGTTCCGGTTCATTACCTGTGGCGACCGTACCAGGTCGTGATTTGGAATTGGGATCGCCGGCGCCATAACCGCCCCGCGCCGAAGCCCGCTAAAAAACCCGTGCCGGCGACGAAACCGGTCGGAGCAGAGACACTGCCTGTGGCGAAGCCGGCGCCAGCGAGGTGAGTAAGTTTGATGAGCTTGAGAACTGCAAAAATCATTTCATTGCTGGTAACGCTGATTGGTGTTGTTGTCGTTTGGCAGGGCTCCATCTTTCGCGGTCTGGGCAACCAGCAAGGTTATCAACCGGCACAACCTATTAACTTTTCGCACAAGGTTCACGCGGGGGATAACCAGATTCAGTGTCTTTACTGCCATTCAGCGGCCGACAAGTCGAGAGTGGCCGGTATTCCCGCGGCGAGCACGTGCATGAACTGTCACTCGAAAGTCCTTCCTGACTCACCGGAGGTTCAGAAGATTGTGGTGGCATTGGCCCAGAACAAACCCATCGAATGGGTGAAAGTAAACGATCTACCCGACCACGTTGCCTTCAATCACAGTCGACATGTAACTGCTGGTGTGAAGTGCCAGACGTGCCACGGCCCGGTCGAAATCGAAGATCGTGTATCGCAGGCGGACGTGCTCTCGATGGGATCGTGCGTGACATGTCACCGCACGCATCGTGAAGTGACGCTCGATGAGAACGGGCGCCCGACTGTCTCAAAGGAAGCGACGCCAAAGAGGTTGATGGCTTCGACTGATTGTTCGGTATGTCATCACTGAGAAAAAAGTGTAACGCAAACTGTTAGTTTGCGTTACAAGCGGAGTGATGAGTGATGAGTTATGAGTAAGGTGTGGAAACAATTCATTGATGAGGACGGCGAGGGCAGGCCGATCGATCTGGCGCTAAAGAGCCCTGTCTCCGGCATTACCCGGCGGACCTTTCTCGAAGTGCTGGGATACTCAACAGCGGCGCTGGCGCTAAGTGGCTGTCGAGCACCCCAACAGAAGATCATCCCGTCGCTGCGAAGCTCAGTTGAGTTCACGCCGGGTGTCGCGAGTTGGTTTGCCTCTGTCTGCGGTGGTTGCAGCGCTCAGTGTGGCGTGCTCGTAAAGGTGCGTGATGGGCGTCCGATCAAGCTTGAAGGCAATCCGGATCATCCTTTGTCGAGCGGCGGTCTTTGTGCTCAAGCGCACGGAATGGTCTTCGGTTTGTACGATCCCGATCGACTGCGCCAGCCATTGATTGCCTCGCAACCAGCTACGTGGGAACAGGTAGATAAAGAGACGATTTCGAAACTGGAAGCCATCAAACAGTCGGGTGGTAAAGTCCGGCTACTCACCGCGCCAATCAGCGGTCCAACGTCGCGCGAGACAATGCAGAAGTTTCTGGCTCAGTTCAGCGACGCCAAACACTTCTCTTACCAGCCCGTGTCCTACGATGCCATTCGCCAGGCCCATCTGCGCTCTCATGGTCTAGCCGCGATTCCACAGTACCGCTTCGACAAAGCACGTTTGGTCATCAGCTTCGATGCCGACTTCCTGGGGACGTGGTTAGCGCCTGTCAATTTCACACGTGGTTATGCCAGGGCCCGCAACCTGCAAAAGGGCCAGGCGGCGAGAATGTTGCGGCATGTGCAATTTGAATCCCGAATGTCTTTAACTGGGAGCAATGCTGACAAGCGCGTAAAAGTTTCGCCGGGTGAAGAGACGGCTGCGCTTCTTTATCTAGCGAAACTGGTTTCAGTTGGAACTAGTTCTGTTTCTCAACCTGCGTCGCTTTCTTCGTTCGCACCCGACAAGCTCGATGAGCATAAGCGCAGCACTGTTGAGCAAGTTGCTCGCGAGCTGTTCGTATCGAAAGGCGAGTCGTTGGTGATCGGTGGCGCCAACGACGCAGACGTCCAATTTGTCGTCAACTTCATCAATGAAGTGCTCGGCAATTACGGGAAGACTATCGACCTGAATACAGCCTCTGCGAGCAATCAGAGTAGCGATCAGGAGATGACCGAGCTCGTGCGGCAAATGAATGCCGGTGAGATATCGGCGCTAATCTTCTCGGGTGTCAATCCGGCCTACGATTACTTCGATGGTCAAAGCTTTCTTAATGGATTGCAGAAGGTGACTCTGAAGATTTCGCTCAATCCGTCGCTCGATGAAACTTCTGCGCTTGCCGACTATGTGTGTCCCCAGAGCCACTTCCTCGAAGCGTGGGACGATGCCGAACCAGCGCGCGGAACGTTCAGCGTTAATCAGCCCACTATCGCGCCGCTTTTTCAGACGCGCAGTTTTCAGGAAACTTTGCTGCGCTGGAGCGGCGACACCCGCAGCAGCTACGAAGTGTTAAGACAATCGTGGCGGGAGAAGCTTTTCCCGCAGCAGAAGCAACACACCAACTTTGACGAGTTTTGGGACCAGACACTCCAGAAGGGCGTCTTCACTCCCGACCCAACACGCCTCGAAACGTTTGCTTTCACGTCTGAGGAGCTGGACCAATCGATTACGCGTTTAACTTCTGCGGCCGAGGTCAAGAGTGGCCCGTGGCTCTTGCTCTACGAGAAGGTGTCCATGCGGGATGGCCGTTATGCGAACAACCCGTGGTTGCAAGAGTTGCCTGACCCCGTAAGCAAGATCACCTGGGACAACTACGCGAATGTGTCGCCGCGCTATGCCCAGAGCAACGGCCTGGAGGAGGGTCGCGTGGTGCGCCTGACTAAGGGTTCAGTCTCGATTGAAGTGCCAGTGCACATTCAGCAGGGACAACATGATGAAGTGATCACCGTTGCCTTTGGATATGGGCGCACCGCAGCAGGCAGGGCCGGCAACAACATTGGCACGAATGCTTTCAGACTGGTCGCGGTCGCGGACGGCCTGTTCCGTTATCAGTTGCCGACGATCACTTTGGAAAAGACTGAGAAGACAGTCCAATTCGCGCAAACTCAGGTCAAAGACTCGATGGAGGAACGTCCGCTCATCAGAGAACTCTCGCTGGCCGAATACCTAAAGGGCAAGGGCGAAACTGAAACTGAACACGGCAGTTTGTGGTCGCCTCATGATTATCCCGAGCACAAGTGGGGGATGGCTGTGGATCTGAGTGCGTGTGTGGGCTGCAACGCCTGCGTCATCAGTTGCCAGGGCGAAAACAACATTCCCGTAGTCGGCAAGGATGAAGTGCGGCGTCGACGTGAGATGCACTGGATCAGAATAGATCGCTATTTCGAGGGTGACCGCGAAGACCCAAAAACTTTTTATCAGCCGGTCATGTGTGCCCAATGTGACAACGCTTCGTGCGAGAGCGTCTGTCCGGTGCTGGCGACGGTGCACAGCAGCGAAGGCCTGAACATGCAGGTCTACAACCGCTGCGTGGGCACGCGTTATTGCGAAAACAACTGTCCGTACAAGGTACGAAGATTTAACTGGTTTGAGTATTCACATGGCGACCCAGTCGCAAACCTGGCACTCAATCCAGACGTGACCGTACGCAGCCGTGGCGTGATGGAGAAGTGCAGCTTCTGTGTGCAGCGTATTGAGGAGGTAAAGATACGCGCCCGCAACGAAGGCAGGGCAATCGCTGACAATGAGATTCAGCCGGCGTGCCAGCAAAGCTGCCCGGCAAATGCGATCATCTTTGGCGATTTGACTGACGTTCAGAGTCGTGTGGCCCAAATGAAAAAGAGTGGGCGTAACTACACTTTGCTGGATGAACTGAACCTGCGACCTGCGTTGAGTTATCTGGCGAAGGTTCGGAATAGCGAGCCGGAGGCCAACGCCTGATGGAAGTTGAAGCGGACCGGCGAGGCGAAGCCACCCCCGCACATCAGGCGGCCCAGCCGTGACGCAACCTCCAAGTTCCGCGGGAAAGTGAACATCAACAGAGGACTGAAACACAATGGCGGTATCACTGAAACAACCAGAGCTGACCCAGCCGGCTGAGCAGGTAAAGTCAGCATTCGAAATCGCTCATCCGGTCTATTCGGAGCTGCGGACGCCGCTCATTTTGGGGAGGAAGCCCTACCGCCAGGTGACGGTGGATATCTGCCATTTGCTGGATTCCAAAGCAGGACGTGGATGGTGGATCAGCCTCGCTGCTTCGTTATTGCTCCTGGTAGCCGGAGTTGTGGCTGCGGTTCATACGGTCAACACAGGCATTGGCACCTGGGGCCTCAACCGGACTGTTGGCTGGGCCTTCGACATCACTAATTTCGTTTTCTGGATTGGCATTGGTCACGCCGGCACGTTTATCTCGGCCATCCTGTTCCTCTTCAATCAGAAATGGCGCACGTCAGTTAACCGTTCAGCGGAAGCGATGACTCTGATTGCAGTGATGTGTGCAGGTGTGTTTCCTATCATTCATATGGGCCGGCCGTGGTTGTTCTACTGGGTGCTGCCTTATCCCAATACCCGCGGCACCTTATGGGTGAATTTCCGTTCGCCGCTACTTTGGGACTTCTTCGCAATCTCGACATACTTCACGATCTCAGCAGTCTTTTGGTATCTCGGCCTCGTGCCGGATCTGGCAACCGCACGCGACCGCACCAAGTCGAAGTTGCGCAAGACCTTTTATCAGGTGCTGAGTCTTGGCTGGAACGGATCGAATCGCACCTGGTCACGTTATGAGACCGTTTACACGGTGCTCGCAGCCCTGGCAACTCCGCTGGTCCTTTCAGTTCACAGCATCGTCAGTTTCGACTTCGCTACTTCGCTGATACCTGGTTGGCATTCGACAATCTTTCCGCCTTACTTCGTCGCCGGCGCCGTCTTTTCAGGATTTGCGATGGTGATGACGCTGATGATTCTCGTGCGGAAGTTGTTGCACCTCGAAGATTACATAACACCCCAGCATCTCGAAAACATGTGCAAGGTCGTCCTCCTCACCGGCTCGATCGTAGCTTTGGCCTATATCACAGAGATCTTCACCGGGCTTTACAGCGGCAACCCCAATGAGATCTTCGTAATCATCAATCGTGGCCTTGGTCCTTACGCCTGGGCCTACTGGATCATGTTCGGTTGTAACGCGCTGCTGTCACAGCTGTTCTGGTTCAAGCGGTTGCGCACTTCAATCGTGGCCATATTTGTGCTTTCGATCCTCATTAACGTCGGCATGTGGTTTGAGCGCTTTGTAATCATTGTTACTTCGCTGCACCGTGACTTCCTGCCCTCGAGCTGGGCGATGTACTCGCCGACAATCACGGAAGTAGGACTGCTGGTTGGCAGCTTCGGACTGTTCTTCACAGCGTTTCTGATCTTCCTGCGGTTGTTCCCGGTAATTTCGATCAATGAAGTTAAGGGAGTGCTGGGTTATGCGAGACATTGAGTCTGCAAAAGCTGTCAGATTTACGGCGGCCTTCTTCGAAAATGAGGGCGATCTCATTGGCGGGGCCGCTGAGGCGCGGCTCGCAGGCTTTGAAATTTACGACGTGTATACACCGTTCCCGGTTCATGGCATGGACCGGGCCGTGGCCTTGCCGCCTTCCCGTCTGACTTGGATTGCATTTCTCGCTGGCGCCCTGGGCCTGGTCTTTGGACTAACGCTACAGGTATGGACCTCTGCATACGACTGGCCCTTAAATGTTGGTGGCAAGCCGTTTAATTCCTTTCCTCTTTTTATTCCGGTTACCTTTGAGTTGACGGTGCTTTTCTCCGGATTGATAGCCATTGGTGTGCTGTTTGCGAGAAATCGCATGTGGCTTTTCAGTAAACGAAAAGTCTTTGAGCGCGTTACCAATGATCGCTTTGTTTTGGTGTTGAAGCAGTCTGATGCTTCGTTTGATATGGAGAAGGCGGTCAACCTGTTTGCGCGGCACAATGCGATCAATGTCGTCGAAGGAGATCAGTTTGTATGATAAGGACACTCCAATGGATCGCGGTCATCCTGTTGCCGATCGTCGCGATTGGGGGCGTGTGCGTGCTGAGCCGTGATGTTGGCGTCAGAAATCTCGAATGGCCCACTCAAATGGCCTACTCGCCTGCTTATCTCTCGCAAACCGCGAACCCGATACTTCCTTATAACCTGACCCAACAGCCAGCGGTACCGGGTACCGTACCGCGCGGCTTTCAACCGTTTTACTATGGGCCTGACCAAGCTGAGGCAGATCGCGCCGGCCGCAAGCTAACAAATCCCTTCGTCGCGACGCCGGAGAATCTCGCACGAGGGCAATACGTGTTCACTAACTATTGTGCGGTGTGCCACGGAGCGACGGGTGCCGGCGATGGTCCTCTTGTGCCGAAATATCCCAATCCCCCTTCGTACCAAACGGAAAAGTCGAAAGGCTTGCCTGACGGAACGATGTTTCATGTGATCACCCTGGGCCGCAACAACATGCCGGCACACGCAGCGCAGGTTTCAGCAGACGACCGTTGGAAGGTGATTCTGTACATCAGAAAGTTACAGGGGAAGGTCAATTGAAAGTTATGACAAATAAAACTTTCATCTCAGGCCGTGGCCAGAAAACTCTCTTCATCATGCTGGGCGTAGGCGTAATTGGATTTGTCGTAGGCCTTTACATGAATGATGCTCGGCTGTGGCCAAGCTTCCTGCTCAATGCATTCTTCTTTCTCACCCTGGCATTGGGCGCAGTCGTTTTTGTCAGTATTAATCACGTCGCTAATGCCGGTTGGCCTACGGCTATCCGTCGCGTGCCGGAAGCGATGATGAACTACCTGCCTCTAGGCTCACTCGCCATGCTGGTTCTGTTCTTTGGCCGTTACACGCTATACGAAGGAACACATGTCACGTTTGAGTATGCCGGCAAGCCCATGGCCTTCAAGAATGCGTATCTCGGCACGACATTTTTCTTCACGCGGATGGCTGTTTTCCTCGGGCTTTGGGTGTTGCTGGCCTGGTTGATCAAAAGAGAATCATACCGCCAGGATCTGGACGGAGCAGTCGCGCACACCAAAAACTCTAAAAAGTATGCCGCTATCTTCCTTGGCCTATTTGCCTTGACCTTCACCTTCGCCAGCTTTGACTGGTTAATGTCAGTTGAACCCCTGTTCTACAGTACGATCTATGCCTTTTACGTGATCTCAGGATTGTTGCTCAGTGGCTTTGCGGCCATCACCGTACTGGTAATTCTTGCCCGCCGCCGGGGTCTACTTCCGGAAGTGAATGAGAACCACCTCCATAATCTCGGCAAACTCGTTTTCGGATTCTCAACCTTCTGGGCCTACATCTGGCTATGCCAGTATTTGCTGATCTATTACGCAAACCTACCGGAAGAGACCATCTATTACATTCGGCGCATGCAGACGCCTGGGTGGAAGGCCTTTTTCCTGCTGAACATTTTTCTGAACTGGCTCATACCTTTTGCCTTGTTGTTATCGCGCGGTGCGAAGCGTAGCGAGGGTTGGCTGCTGTTAGCTTGCGGCATTGTCCTTGTGGGGCACTGGGTCGATCTCTACGTGATGATCTTTCCCGCGTTTGAGCATTCTGCGGTCATTGGTTTTGTGGACGTCGCAGTCGTAGTTGGATTTGCTTCGCTCTTCTTGCAGTCATTTGTCAGCGGTCTGCGCAAGAGCGCTCTCGTACCTCAGAATGATCCCTACCTTGGCGAAAGCCTGTGGGAGGAACCTCGTGAGGCTGCAGATGCAAATGCCTGGACCAGCGACATGAAGCGAGCGCTGGCGCTGTCCACCATGGGATTTGCTATCACTTTCGCAGTATGGGGAATGATCAGTGCGCTTGCCCCGAAGTTCGTCGAGATGTATCACCTCTCGTTCTTTCAGAAGTCGGTGCTGATTGCTATTCCGGTGCTGCTCGGATCGGTTGGGCGCCTGCCGATGGGAATACTGGCGGACAAGTATGGCGGTCGAAGGGTCTTCAGCTTCCTAATGCTTTTTTGCCTGATTCCTGCTGTCGGCGCGAGCCTGACAAACTCTTACGCATCACTCGTGGCATGGGCCTTTGTCATCGGCTGTGCCGGCACCAGTTTTTCGGTAGGAGTTGCCTTCACCTCGAAATGGTTTCGCCCGGAGCAGCAGGGTACGGCGTTGGGAATCTATGGTATGGGCAACATCGGCCAGTCAATTGCTGTTTTCGGTGCGCCTGCCTTAGTCGCGGTTACCGGAGACTGGCGTCTTCCCTTCCGGATATTCGGCATTCTATCGGCTGTCTTTGGGGCGTTGTTTCTCTTGCTTGCTCGCAACGCGCCAGTGAAAACGGAGCCGAAAAAGTTTCACGAATATTTTAGTGTCTTCAGGCGCAAGCCTCTGGCATGGGTGTTGTCACTCTTCTACTTCCTAACGTTCGGTGGTTTCGTGGCTCTCGGCATTTATCTGCCGACCTTACTGAAGGACATCTTCGGCCTAACTCCGACAGATGCAGGCGCCCGGGTTGCAGGATTTGTCGTCTTCGCTACGCTCATGCGACCGGTAGGCGGTTGGCTGGCGGACCGCTACGGCGGGCCCTTGGTGCTAATCCTGGTATTCGCAATGATCTCGGTTCTCTCGCTGGGTTTGGCTTCGCCAGGAATATTCCTGTTCACGGTTGGCGCGCTTGGCACGGCCGCAGCATTAGGACTTGGCAATGGCGCTGTCTTCAGGCTGGTGCCCGAACACTTTCCGCGAGAAACCGGAACGGTAACAGGATTGGTGGGCGCCGCTGGAGGTTTGGGAGGTTTTTTCCCGCCACTGGTGGTTGGAATCATTCGCAGCCAGACCGGTTCATATTCCCTCGGCTTTGTCTTTCTCTCTGCCTTTGCTGTTCTGTGTCTGGCTGTCAACTATTTCGTTTTCTTAAGGCGCCAAACTCGCGAGCGCGAAATGCTAACAGCGGGCTAAAATTCCTTCGAGGAAAACACCCACTCGTCTATTTTGCGCAAACGATTCGTGTCCAAGAGGAGTGTCCAAAACTTGAGTCAGCCGCTTGCAGAAGAAAGCAGTGGTGTGCGCGCAATACTGGGAGAAACAGTTCGCAACTTGTCCCCCGCCTATTTCGCGATGGTAATGGCTACGGGCATTGTTTCCCTGGCTGCTTATCTCATGGGGATGCGCTTTATAGCGGTTGCGTTGTTCTGGCTCAACGTTGGAGTCTATTGCATTCTTTGGCTCTTGACTGGCCTGCGAATCATTATGTGCAGGCGCGAGTTTCTTAACGATCTCGTAGACCATCAGCGCGGACCCGGCTTCTTCACGGCCGTGGCAGGTTCCTGTGTGCTGGGCAGCCAGTTCGTGCTGATGTCAGATAACCAGGGAATGGCAATCGTCCTATGGGTAGTAGGCATTGTTCTGTGGGTCTGTCTGACCTACACGATTTTCACCGCGTTTACAATCAAGGAAAACAAGCCTTCATTGGATGAAGGCATCACCGGCGCATGGCTCCTGGCTGTTGTTGCGACTCAATCGATTGCAGTCTTGAGTGCGCTCATCGCCGCCCGCTGGCAACAACCATTTCGGTTGGAAACCAAATTTTTCGCCCTCTCGATGTGGTTGTGGGGCGGCATGCTTTACATCTGGATGATCTCGCTGATCTTTTACCGTTACACCTTCTTCAAGTTTTCTCCGGTGATCTGTCGCCACCTTACTGGATCAACATGGGAGCAATGGCTATCTCAACCTTAGCGGGTTCGTTGCTGATAATAAACGCGCCTGACGCACCGTTCCTGCGCTCACTTCTTCCTTTCCTGAAGGGATTCACGGTTTTTTATTGGGCCACCGGAACCTGGTGGATTCCAATGCTCTTCGTTCTGGGGATGTGGAGATACGTTTACAAGAGATTTCCCTTGCGGTACGACCCGCTTTATTGGGGCGCAGTTTTTCCGCTCGGAATGTATACCGTCTGCACGTTCCGAATGGCCCAGGCCATGGAGTTGAATTTTCTCTATTTTCTGCCGCGATTTTTTGTGTACGTGGCGCTCTTGAGCTGGACGGTCGCCTTCGCCGGACTCATTTACACCCTTGCGACCCGTGTCATGGTCTTTGCAAGAAGAGGGTCAGCATTGGCTGCCTGAGTCAGTATTGCTCCGGATTGGTGTCTCGTAGTGGGTTTTTTCCACCACTTGCTGCCGGATTAATCCGCAGTTACATGGGCCCCGGCACTCCAGGCATCCTGTTTCTCTCGGCCTCTGTTTTGCCCCCTTTCCACCAACCATCTTGTCTTTTACGCCCCAACCTACCTGCAAATGAGTGGTGCCGAACTCGGCACATGAGTTGCTCTTTTGAGGTCCAGCGCTGGTGTGTTGAACCGGCGTAACCCTTACGCGTTCACGCAAAAGGAGGCGTGCATGGCTAAAAAGATCCGGGCCATCGATTTCATGTACTACGTGGCAACGCCCGAGTTTATGGAGCAGTGGGATCGCGCCAAGGAGGGCGAGTTGGTGTGCCGCATGGAGCGGGCGATTGGCGGCCTGCCGCGGTTTGCTTCCCTTCAGGAGATGCTCGGCCAGATGGACGACGCAGGAGTCGAGAAGGTTTTTATCACTCAGTGCAAGATGTGGTCCTACTGGCGGAAGTGGATGTACATGGACACGAAACTGGAGGACGTCCTGCAATACACCGAGAGTTATCCGGATCGTTTCGTTGGTCTCTCCGGTTACAACCCATTTCGAATTAAGGAGAGCTTGAACGAGATCGAACTCGCGGTCACCAAGCATGGATTTAAAGGAGTGTACGTGCACATCTATGGCTTCGACATCCCGCTCAACGACGCCAAGATGTATCCGCTCTATGCCAAATGTGTTGAGTTAGACGTGCCTGTATCGATGCAAGTGGGCCACGTGCTCGAAGCCATGCCCAGCGATGGGGCCCGTCCGATGTACCTCGACCGCATCGCGTGCGACTTTCCGGACCTGAAGATGATTGGCGCGCATACTGGCTGGCCATGGGTCGATGAGCTGCTTTCGGTTTGCTACAAGTGGGAGAACATCTGGTTTGGCGTCGATGCGTGGATGCCGAAATATCTTTCGCCGCAGATTATTCAATTCATCAACAGCCGCTTGGGTCGCGATCGCTGCATCTGGGGCACCAACGGCCTGCCATGGAAAGAAAGCTTGCAGCAGCTTTGTGACCTGGGTCTCAAGGAAGAGGTGACCAGAAAAATCTTGCGTGAAAACGCGATTGAGTTGTTCAAGTTGCAGAATGTCGTCGCCCACGACACCAATCGAGACCTGGTGGCAGCTTAGGTCGGAGCAAAGGTTGTGAGCCTGATGAACTTTGACGGAAAGGCAGTAATCGTTACTGGTGGGGCACGTGGAATCGGGCGTGCCGTTGTCAACGCATTTGCCGAAGCAGGGGCCGACGTCGTCATTGGTGATTTACGGAGCGAGGACGCCAACGCTGCGGCAACGAACACGAGCGAGCTCTTTCATCGTCGCGTCGCTGCCGTACAAACAGACGTGACCAAACGTGAAGAGGTCGAGAGACTGTGTGCAGAGACGCTGCGCTTATTTGGCAAGGTCGATGTGTTAGTCAACTGCGCCGGCTGGGACCGCTTGCTGCCGTTTCTGAAAACCTCTCCAGAACTCTGGCAGAAGGTTATGTCGGTCAATTTCTTTGGCATTGTCAATACTTGTCACGTCGTCTTGCCGTGCATGGTAGAGCGCAAACAGGGCGCAATCGTCAATATCAGCTCAGACACCGGTCGTGTAGGTTCATTTGGTGAAGCAATCTATGCCAGCTCGAAGGCGGCCATCATGGCGTTTTCCAAGACGCTCGCGCGAGAGCACGCGCGCGACAACATCCGGGTAAACGTCGTGTCACCCGGGTTGTGCGATACACCGCTGATTGATGAGATGCGACAGGACGAGTTCACCGCCAAGATTCTCGGGTCGATCGTCAACTTCATCCCATTGAAACGTTTGGGACGACCGGACGAGGTTGCGCCCCTGGTACGTTTTCTGGCCTCGGATGCAGCGAGTTACATCACCGGCCAGGTCTTCAGCGTGAACGGCGGCCTAAACATGGTGGGATAGCGGTGACGCAATTTCCCAAGCTGCGGAATATCCAAGGGTCGACAAATGATTAACGAGGACATCATCTCTGATCTCAATTTTTCCACCGTACGAGCCTGGAAGGACCAGCACAGTGGCGGGAAAGCGATCGGATATTTTCCAGTATACGCACCGGTCGAATTGATTCGGGCCTGCGGGATGTTGCCGGTAGGCTTGAACGGCGCCGGCGACCAGCTCGACATCCAGTACGCCGACGCCCGCTTCGGTTCTTTCATCTGTTCCATTGTCAAAACCACTCTGGAAATGGGCCTCACAGATCATCTGGCGCCATTTGATGGCTTGCTCTTTTCATCCATATGCGATTCAGCGCGGAATCTCTGCTTTGTGATGAAGCGGAATTTCCCGGACATGTATATTGACTTCCTGCATCTGCCTCACAATCCCAGTTCAGCTTCGAGCACCGAATTTCTTATTAGCGAATATCGGCGTTTGCAGCAGGGTCTGGAAGCCATGAATGGGCGCCGCGTGACCGATGACTCATTGAATGAGGCAATAATACTCTACAACGAAAACCGCTCTTTGAGCCGCATGCTTTACGACGAGCGCGCCCGGCAACCACATGTGCTGCGAACTAGTGAGTTGTACCCCTTGGTGCGCGCTGGAAATTTTCTGCCTGTCGAGGAGCACACCGCGTTGTTACGCCAAACATTGGAGACTCTCGGTTCGCGCTCAGGGAAGCAGCGAGATTCGATTCGCATCGTTATCGAAGGCTCATTCTGTGAGCAGCCACCGCTGGATCTAATCAAGATTCTCGAAGAGGCAGGGTGTTACATCGTGGACGATGACTTCGTCCTGGGGCCGCGCTGGTTTCTTGAAGACGTGCCCCTCAACGGGGATCCCCTCCGGTCACTTGCCGATAGTTATTTGAACCGGGCCGTCTATTCCTCGGTTCGTCACGATTTCCGCAAGCCGCGCCATAAGGCGCTACTCGAAAAGGTGCATCGGCGGCAGGCCCAGGCAGTGATCTTGTTGATCGCAAAGTTCTGTGAGCCGGCGTATTTCGATTACGTACTTTTCAAGCAGGAGTTGGAGAAAGAGAACGTTCCCCATCTGCTGCTGGAGTTTGAAGAAAAGATGTTTACGTTTGAGCGGCTGCGAACTGAAGTCGAGACATTCGTCGAGTCGCTCCTTTTTGATTGACACCGTAAGCAAATGCAAACCCAAACTGATTACCGAAGCCAGCTTCACCATCGCCAAAAGGAGTTGATGGTGAAATGGTATGAGACGCTGAACGAGGCGGCGGAGACGCAAGAGCCCCCGACAGTGTCGATGATGATCTCGGGTAATTGCGTCGAGCTGCTGGAAGGTTTTGGGGCAGTGCCGATTTATCCGGAAGTAAACGCGCTGCAACTTGCAATTCGCCATCAGTCCCTCGACCCAATCCTGTTTGCCGAGGAACTGGGTTATGCCGCGGACAATTGCGCCTATGTCAAAGCCGACATCGGCGCCTATTTGAAAGGCATTACTCCAACGGGCGGCAAACTGCCCAAGCCCACACTGGTGCTGTGCAACTTCGTCGGCTGCAACACCTACCTCAAATGGTTCGAGCATGTCGCGGAATTTACGGGAGCGCCGCTCTATACCCTGGATGTGCCGTTCATGCGCACGGCTGACCCTTCGGTGGCAGATATCAAGTATGTTGTGAGCCAGTTGCAGGAGCTGGTGAAGTTGCTGGAGGGATTAACAGGGCGCAAGTTTGATTACGATCGATTCAAGGAAGCGGTACGCTATTCAGCGCGTACGGAGGAGGTTTGGTCCAATATCAAGCATCTTGCGCGCAGTTCGCCCTCTCCCTTCGACGCCTATTTCGACGCCATCACATTAATGGGTCCGCTCTACGTTTATCGAGGAAAGCCGGAGGGTGTGGAGTTTTTTGAGCTGGCATTGGCGGAACTTGAGGAAAAAGTTGAACGGCATGAGGGTGTCAATGACCAGGAGAAGTTTCGCGTCGTAATTGAAGGGCCGCCGCCTTATCCTCACTTTCGCACCTTCCGCGACATGTTCGCCAAGTGGCAAGCTTGTGCAGTGGCGTCAACCTATTCGACGGTCGGCGGTCTTTGGGAGTTTGGCGCGCGTCATGATCCCGAGAAACCTTTCGAGTCGGTGGCGCTGCACATGCTTGCGCACAACGTCACGAATCGCAACTATTTGCAGCGCTACGACCAGATCAAACGCTACGTAGAAGAGTGGGGAGCGGATGGCGTGATCATTCACTTTGTTAAGAGTTGTCGTTTGTTCTCTGCCGGGCAGGGCGACATGCGCGACTACTTCACGAAGGTCCTCGGCGTGCCTACTCTTTACATTGAATCCGATTTGGAGGACCCGCGCTATTTTTCGGAGGCGCAATTGAAGAACCGCATCGATGCATATTTCGAAGCGCTGGAACACCACAAGATGACCGCGAGCCCTTCTGATTGACGGTCTTGCGTGCATCGAGCAGCACAGCCGAAAACCGTTTGCGCTTCGATCGCCTGGAGATTTAGTGATGAGATTCGCAGCCGGAGTTGACGTCGGTTCGACGCAGACGAAAGCAGTCGTAATGCGAGAGGGCGCAGGTATAGTTGCTCGCGCATTGGTCGATACCGGCGCCAATGTCACGAAGGCTGCGGAAAATGCCTTTCATCTAGCCTGCCGCCAGTCGCAGATTGAGCCGCGCGATATTGGATTTGTCGTAGGCACTGGTTATGGCCGCTACAAGATCACGTTTGGGAACGCGCAAATGACTGAAATTAGTTGTCATGCCCGGGGCGCAAGTTACGTCTTTCCCGGGGCGCGCACGGTCATCGACATGGGTGGCCAGGACGCCAAGGCGATCAGCATTGGCGCCGATGGTCAGGTGCTCGACTTTGTAATGAATGACAAATGCGCCGCTGGCACCGGCCGCTTCCTGGCGAATGCAGCGGATGTGATGGGCATAAGCCTCGACGAAGTCGGACCGCTATCGCTTAAAGGAACGCGGCCAGTGAAACTCACCACCGTATGCACGGTGTTTGTCGAGTCAGACATCCTTTCATATCTCTCGATGGGCAAGAAGCCTGAAGACATCTTGCGGGGAGTTCACCTGGCAATCGCGAGGCGAACCATCTCGCTGGCACGGCGAGTCACAATTGAACCAGACATCACAATGACCGGTGGTGTGGCACGCAACGCCGGCATGGTGCAGGCACTGGAAGAAGTGCTCGCGACGAAGCTGCAAGTTAGCCCTGACGCGCACTTCATGGGGGCCATTGGCGCAGCTTTGTTCGCGCTCGAAAGAGAAGACGAAAGTTTTGAATCCGAGGTTTGGGGAACTCCGGCGGGCACCCAGGTAGCACAGGATTGACACGGTCCAGTAGTCCGCCAGGAATGGCGTTTATGAGAAACGTAGCAGGCATCGATAGCGGTTCGGGCTTCACGAAAGCAGTGATCATCGGCGAGCGTGAAGGAAGTCCGGCAATACTTGGCCGCGGAATTAGCCGAACCGGCGTGAACATGGATGAGTCAGCCCGCAGGTCGCTTGACGCGGCGCTCGCGGCAGCGAATCTCAATTCCTCGGAGGTTTGTTACGTGGCTGCTACCGGCTTTGGCCGGTACGGCATTAGTTTTCGCGACATACAGATTACTGAAATCACGAGTGGGGCACGCGGCGCCTTCTTTCTGCTTCCGGAAACCACTGTAGTGCTCGACATTGGCAGCCAATCAACGCGCGCCATGAGTCTGAAAGAGAATGGCAGGGTTCGCGTATTCAAGACCAACGACAAATGCGCCGCCGGGTCAGGGAGCTTTATCCAGCGCGCGGCCAAGTACCTCGAGGTGGGTATCGAAGAAGTGGGAGACATGGCGTTGCGAGCCACTAATCCCCAGCCGATCAGCAGCGTCTGTGCAGTGCTGGCCGAGAGCGAGATCATCAATCTGGTCAGCACGGGTTTGAGCGTCGAAAATATCATGCGCGGCGTCTACGACTCGCTCGCTGACCGCGCGGCGCTGCTACTTAAACGCGTTGGCCCAGCCACCGGGTTAGTCTTTATCGGTGGTGTTGCCAACCAACATGGCATGGTCAAAGCGCTTGAAGATCGACTGAAGCTGCCCGTGGTGGTCCCGCCGCGTTGCGAATACGTGTGCGCACTCGGGGCAGCAATACTCGGGCTTAGGCGGTTGCAAGCAGGCGATCAAATCGCCACTACAAACACCAATTAAGAACTGAATTAATCTAGAAAACTAGTGAAAGATGCAAAGCTGGATCATTTGAAACGAATGCTTCGCGCGATGAAGTTCATCTGATCGAGCAAGGCGTCGAGTTTTTCGCGTTCGACCGTAAAGTGGAGTACGCAAAAGGTGCGTTTGTCCATCTGAAGATAATAGATGCGCCCTGCCATTGCTCTGCCTTTCGCGGTGTAGTCATATGAGAATGCGGTGCCTCTCAGGTGGCCCTCGAAGTCTTCGCCTTTGCACTCACCGCAGAACACGTAGCCCGCGAGAGACTGCAACTCCCATTTTTCATCATAGCGAAAAAGGTCTGCAGGAGTAGCGTCCGCATCGACAACTTTCTTTCGCAGGCGCAAGTACGCCTTCGTGGAGTCATCTGCGTAAATGAAATTAACGTGGGTGTGCACGTCTACTCGCGAGACCGCGCGCCATGCCGGCGAGGGTAGCTCGAGCACGTAGTCGAGGTCACCCCTGGTGAATACCCAGCTTTGGGCTTTCACGTTAAGGGTAACCAGGGAGACAACTAACATGAGCGCTAGTTGAAATATTCGCATAAAGCTTCCTGTCTGAAGTTCAAGTCGCTACAGCGTCAACCATCTCAGGCAGCATTGCGGAGCGAAATCGCAGGAGCGTAGTCGTGCCGTTCTGCGTTTTAATCGCCAGCGCTACATCAGCGCCTTCATCCGTCTGTTCAAGACTGACGTCAGCCGGAGCGCTTATCGTGCGCGTGATATGATCATTGGGCTTATTGCCGAGCATGATCTCTATCTTGTCGCCGGCATCTGCCAACTCCGCCGTAACGCCCTCCAGGGTCAGGTCGCGCTCTTCAATCTGATCGCCAATGTCCGGCCCAAAAACTTCGAGCGTTGTTAGCCAGCCCTCGTGCTGACGACTAAAGCTGTCGAAAAAATCGGGCCATTCAGTCCGTTGAAGCACTCGTGTTTTCATAACAAAACTCCTCCTAGATACCAGTCGGAAATGTCTCCGGCACTTCGCCGGCTTCCCATTCGGCCGTTCTTTCAAGCGGCTCGACTGCGCGCGTCTCGTCGAAATGAAGTACTGCGTCAAACTGGTCTGACAGCCGCGCGTCAAAATAATGGCTAACACGCTCGGTCTCAGGTCTGTAGATCACGCCAATTGCGCGTTCCAGAAGTGGACCACGCAAAGCCTGTGCGACATGATTTCCCTCCCGAAAGTTAAGCAGGAACCGGGGAATGTTTGTTTCGTGAAAGAGGGCCTCGTAACTCGCCGGCAATGCGGGCCGCACGCGTTTACGTTCGGCTGGAGCGTCCCAGTTGGAGGCTGCCGTGACAGTACCGGCGTAGGTGGTCAGTCCGATCAGCACGGCGTCGCGTTCATGTCGTTCTCGCACGAGCTGTCCCACATTGAGCTCCCCCGCCTCATGCATGTAAGTCGCCCGCGCATCACCAAGGTGGGAGTTGTGTTCCCAGACCACAATTTTTGCGTGACTTCCTTGAGCACTGAGGAAGTTAATAAGCGATTCCAGTGTCTCTGCCATATGTCGATCGCGTAGATTCCAGGATGAGACGCGCCCGCGAAACATCGAGCGATAATACTTTTCTGCGTTCATGACCAACCGCGCGTTCTGTGTGGCATAAAAATAGTCGTCAACCGCGATGCGTCCATCGCGCCTCGCATACTCCTCAGCCCCGCGGCGCAACTCGATCAATTGAGTTACGACTTCGTCTTCGCAAGACTCAGCGATGCCCAGGCCAGTTGCATAACCGTAGGCTTGTTCATCCTTGCCGAAATGATCGAAGCAGGCGTAACGACTGCGTGCCCGCCGGGCTGCCTCTGAGTCGACTTTGTCGAGGTAATCGAGAACGGCTTTAATCGAAGTGTGCAGACTGTAAAGGTCCAACCCATAGAAACCAACTTTGGTCCCCTGAGGCGGAAGGTCGTCGTTATGGGTTCGCAGCCAACCGATAAAATCAAGCACATCAGCATTTCGCCACATCCAGGCCGGAAAGCGCTTGAAGCCGCGGAGTGCGTCAACAGTGTCGGCATCGCTGCTCACGCCACGCACGTAACGATTGACGCGATACGCATCCGGCCAATCAGCCTCCACCGCGATCGCGGTAAAGCCCTTCTCGGTAATCAGTCGTTTGGTAATTTGTGCCCGCTCCCGATAGAACTCGTGCGTGCCGTGTGAGGCTTCTCCGATCAATACCAGGGGCGCATCACCAATCAACTTCATGAGCGGGTCATAGTCTTCCACCTCGCCAACCAGCGGGTGAGCCGCCTCTGCAACAGCATCTTTCAATAGGATTGAGGTTTCTATCATTGCCCTGTCTCCTCGAGTGAAGTCAAAAGTCCTGCTCTATGCAACGCGGCGGGTCTGATTTTCCGCCACCCGCGCAAGCAAGTCTCGTACTTCCTCATCCGTAGTTTGCGAGAAGTCGCGATACCAAAGTCCCACTCCGTCAAAAGGCTCCGGGGTAATTGCGCAGACGCACATCGTGTCGACCTCCGACCTGAAGGTATTACAGGTCTCACGAGCACCTACGGGGACGGCCACTATAATCTTTGTCGGCTGCTGTTGACGCAGCGCTTGCACAGCGGCGCGCATCGTCGAGCCCGTTGCCATCCCATCATCAACAATAATGACCGTTCGTCCGCGCAAACTGACCGGTGGACGCGGGCCCCGGTAGAGTTGTTCGCGTCTTTCAAGCTCGCGCTTTTCGCGATTTGTGACTATTTCGATCGTTCCTTGAGAAATGTCGAGGTAATTCACTACACGCTCGTTCATCACTCGTACGCCGCCGCTGGCGATTGCTCCCATAGCGAGTTCCTCATAACCGGGCACGCCAAGCTTGCGTACAACGAAGACGTCTAATGGTGCGTGCAGTGCCTCGGCCACTTCATAGGCAACTGGCACCCCGCCGCGCGGCAATGCAAGCACGATAACGTCCGGACGACCGGCATATTCGGAGAGCTTGCCAGCCAAAAAACGGCCCGCTTCAGTTCGGTCTCTAAAAAACTTCGTGATCATGGCTCACCCCCAAAACGATGATTGACCCTGTTTCAAGTCAATGCGCTTACGAACGTTGCAAGTGTTTTACAAACCATTCCGCAGCAAGGCGCGCAAACTTCGTCGAGCGTCCCAGGTTCCTCAAACAGATGCGTCGCGCCAGGCACGATCTTCAATTCTTTAGCGCACAGGAGCTTCGCAAAAGCTTCTTCGTTCATTCGAGTCACCGGAAAATCCAACCCTCCGACGAGCAATAGAGTCGGCGCCTTAACCAAGGGCAGTGCGTCGCCAGCCAGGTCGGGCCGGCCACCGCGAGAAACTACCGCGTTCCTTAATTACTCCGGCGCCAGCTCACCCGAGCCAGTTTGTTCTCATGGGAAAAATCGTAGTCGGTCTTTCCCCCGTACGCTTTTTCCAACGCATGGCCTAACCGCTGCGCTAAATGTTCCGTAGTTGTGGTAACTGTCAACTTGCGGTTATCGCGCCGTTCCCAATCCATGATACGTGCGAGCGGGTTGTCTTCCGCGGCCCGGGCGGCTTCGTTCTTCAGCAGTTGCTCAATCTCATCATGGTGAGCACTGAAGAACGCACCCTCCAGAAAAACAAACCCCCGCGGTTCGCCAGTATGCTTCTGTTCGCAAGCGGGGCAAACGGTCATCTGTGATGGCCGCCAGTGCTGGTGTTTCTTGCCCCCGGCTTCAGTGCCGGCCGCCTCAGTCCAACGCCGGTTGGCGTAGATTGCTCCACAGCTTTTGCAAACCGCCGGCTCAGACATTGCTCGTGCCGTATGGTGCCGACCAGCTTCGTGATCGACACGTTTGGTAAAGGTCGCATTTGTATATGGTTTTTTAGAGCGCATAGCTCACCTCTGTTTTGACAGGCATGTCAATTTCGACATTTGGGGCGACTATTCCTTGGCTGATTTCTTCGGTCGAGGCGCGCGTACAATCTCAACTGAACAATGCGCATGATGAATCACAGCACTTGATACCGAACCGAGTAATAGTCGATTCCAGGCTCCAAGTCCGCGCGACCCCATCACAATCAGGTCAGCACCCCATTTTTCTGCCTCTTCCAGAATCACCTGTCGTGGTGGGCCCGGAATGATTTCACTGCTGATCTTCAAGCTTTTGTCAGCAACCGTGCTCAGCCTCGACAGTGCTCTGTCTATGACAGCGTTCGCATTTTCACGAACAGATTTCTCAAGTTGATCAAAATATGCAGGTGATGCTGCCCACGGCTCCATGCCAACCATTACCGGCGTTTCGGCCGCGGTAATGATCTTCACTTCACTGTGTGGCGGCCACGGTCGAGATGCGATCTCTTCGATAGCGACATCGCTATAAATTGAACCATCAACTGCCAGGAGGATTCTCATAACAAACTCCTTCCATGCTCCCGCCGAATCCGGCGTCGCTGCTCGGTGACGCCCAGGGTCTTTGCTAAGCGGATCCGCGGATTGGCTACTTTGGAGAATTGCATTAAACGTGCCATTCAAATCTCAGTTTTTCGGTACCATTGCGGCGCCCAGATTCGCGTAACTGCGTAGTTTCCCGCAGTTTTAATGAGTTTTAACCCAGATAATGTATTTGAATTGCGGCCGGAAGTTTTACGCAAGAAGTGGTGCCGAGCAGTGATCGGTTCGAGCCGCTTTGCTGCTAAGCTCGCCCGATAGAATATCGGCACGCTCGTTGCTCCCAACATGGTCGAAGACAAAAACGGAATGAACGTACTCACCGAACCAGTTACAGGAAAGCCGTCTGCCCCTGCCGCGGTGGAGCCCGGTGCCGAAGTCAATCCTCATGCGATCAACCCAGAGGCGTTAGCACAATTCCTGGGGGTAAATCCGGCAGTGGGACTCTCAACATCAGACGTATTGGCCAGGACCTCTCGCTTCGGGCTCAACATTATTCAAACGGTGCGCCCGCGCCCCGCCTGGCGCATCTTCTTCGACCAGTTCCGAAGTATTGTAGTTGCCCTGTTAGCGGTAGCGGCCGCGGTAGCTTGGGCTACGAGCGATGTTATTGAAGCCGTTGCCATTCTTGTTGTGCTCGTTATCAATGCGTTCGTTGGCTTCGCAACCGAATGGCAAGCCAGTCGTGCTTTGGATGCCCTACGCCGGCAAACACGCACGATGGCACGGGTGCGGCGGGAAGGGATCGAAGCAGTTGTCGACGCCGAGCAGCTTGTTCCTGGCGACATTCTAATTCTTAACGCGGGAGACCGAGTGCCGGCAGATGCGCGAGTCCTTGAAGCCTCACGCCTTCAGGTCGAAGAGTCAGCTCTCACAGGTGAAAGCACAACGGTCGAGAAGGCAGTCGCGTCGGTGGCAATGGATACTCCCTTGCCAGACCGCCGCTCAATGCTTTACCTCGGCACGGCCATCGCGACGGGTCGGGGCGTCGCTCTTATCGTGAATACGGGCATTAATACCGAACTCGGACGTGTCGGCCGGCTGGTAGCAACCTCAGTAAAGGAACGCTCTCCCCTTCAAATTCAATTGGCCCAATTGGGTCATCGACTCGTCTACATTGTTCTGGCAATTGCTCTTGTAGTGATAGTGACCGGATGGTTACGGGGCGACGGTCTGTGGATGATGGTTGAGATAGGAATCAGCCTGGCAGTGGCGGCTGTGCCTGAGGGACTTCCGGCGGTCACAACTCTCATCCTTGCACTCGGCGTTCTGCGCATGGCCCGACAGCGCGCCATTATGCGCCGGCTGACGGCGGTTGAGACTTTGGGCAGCACTACCGTCATTTGCGCCGACAAGACCGGCACTCTGACGGAGAATCGCATGTCGGTGCGTGAGTACTACCTTTCAGATGGAAGGACCATTGAAATCGGTGAATCTCAAACCGGTTTCGAGGGTGATGAACTTCTTGAGCGTGCCCTGCGCATCGGCGTGCTGTGCAGTGAAGCCTCGTTTCAAGCGGAGGCAAAGGATGAGACACGCACTATCGGAGATCCCACAGAAACGGCGCTGCTGGTGATCGCTGATGCCCTTATTCTGGACGTCAGTCGTGAGCGTGAAATTCATCCGAAGTTGGCCGAGCAGCCGTTCCAGGCATCGACCAGGCGAATGACCACAGTCCATCGAAGAATTGATGGAAGACACTTTGCTGCTTTAAAGGGTGCGCCGGCTGTGGTGCTGGAGGCCTGCTCGAATTATGCCGCGGATGCCGGCAGTGAACGGCCGTTGGAGGCTCAGGCACGTGCGCGGTTTATGGCCGCCAATGAGAAGATGGCTGATCGTGCTTTGCGCGTCCTGGCTCTTGCGGTCAAGCATTTTGATAAAGGCGTGGACCACCTCTCCGAAGCCGACTTCGAGACTGGATACACGTTCCTTGGACTTGTCGGGATGATCGATCCACCAAGACCAGGCGTGGCCGAGGCCATCAGGCGAGCGCGAACGGCCGGTATACGCACGGTGATGCTGACGGGTGATCAGCTGAATACGGGACGGGCCATTGCTCGAGAGCTGGGTCTTGGCGGTGGACGCGAACCTCGGGCGCTGCATGCACGCGACCTGATTGGCGCGGATCACAAGCGTCTCGCCGAGCTGGCCCGCACTACGGATGTTTTTGCGCGAGTCTCGCCTGAAGACAAACTCCGAATAGTTGAAGCGCTCCAACAAGCAGCCGAGGTAGTGGCGGTGACCGGCGATGGAGTCAACGATGCGCCCGCACTGAAACGGGCGAACATCGGCATTGCCATGGGTCAGCGCGGAACGGAAGTGGCCAAAGAGGCCGCCGACGTGGTTCTTGCCGACGATAACTTCTCGACGATCCTGCAGGCAGTTGAAGGTGGACGCGCGATCTACGCGAACATCATCAAGTTTGTGCACATGATGTTTTCACATAACCTTGCCGAGGTATTACTGATCTTCACGGCAATTGCTGTGGGCTGGCCCTTGCCGCTCCTGCCACTGCAAATTCTTTGGATGAATCTTGTCACGGACGTCTTTCCAGCGCTGGCTCTTGCGGTCGAACCAGCTTCGCCAGAAATCATGAAGCAACCACCGCGTAGCCCACAGCAACGGCTGTTTTCCAGCAAGTTCATAACGCTGATTGGATGGCAGGCCACAATGCTCGCCGCACTCTCTCTGGCAGCCTACGGCTGGGCGCTGAAGAGTTATGGGGAGGGAGCGCACTCCCGCACGGTCGCGCTGTTCGCGATTATCGGGACACAACTGGGCCACGTTTTTAACTGCCGTTCGCGCTCGCGTTCGGCTTTCCACGGACTCTTTAGAAATCCATTCATCTGGATTGCAGCCGTCATTGTTATCCTGCTCCAGCTTCTTGCCGTGTACGTGTCACCGCTGGCGCTCGTGCTAGGCACCGTCCAGCCGTCGACCCCTGACTGGCTGCTGATAGCGCTTTGCATATTGGCGCCCGTCGTGATCGTAGAGTTAACGAAAATGACAACTACTCGCCCGCAAAGTTAGCCTCCTCAAGCGTCCTCTAACCTGTCCTGACTGAGGGAAAAACTGGGGAAATCTTCGCAAAAGATGAAGGCCTTTTCCGCATTGGGAGAGGTTTTCTGGCGAAATGGCTTGTATTCCGGCCGCGGCACAAACATTGCGGATCTGAAAGGCAAAGGTTGGATTGGCGATGATTAAGCTCGAAAGAATTCTTTGTCCTACGGATCTCTCGACAGAATCAGATGAAGCGCTGCGATACGCCGTGGCACTAACCCGGGCCTATGAGGCCAAACTCTATCTTTTGCATTGCAGCGAAGCCTTACCAAATGGCTACGAAGGCGGAAAGCAAGCCCGCACTCGGATTACCCGGCTGTTCACAGAATCACTCGCACCGCATCTCGATCTTGCCGAGCTATCCGATTTGAATTGGGAAGGCCTTGTTGCCAAGAGCGTAAGTGACGTTGCAAGGGCAATCGTAGAGAAAACCGGAAAACACAACATCGATTTGATTGTGATGCGCTCACGGCGAAGACCTCGTGCGGCGATGTTGCTTGGTTCAACCGCCGAAGCCGTGTGTCGCACCGCGCCTTGTCCGGTGCTTGTTACACATCCGCGCGAGCGAGAGTGGGTTGGCTTGTCAACGGGTGAGATCGATCTTCGCCGCGTGCTTGTCGCCTATGACTTCTCGACTGACTCTGAGCTGGCCTTGAACTACGGTGCTTCCCTTGCGCAAGAATATCAGGCGGAAGTGCACTTGTTGCATGTCAGCGACAATGTGGGAACGGTGGAACCGGGACTTGCCTGGGCCCCTGCGACTACTACTGGCGCCGGATACGTGCACATTGCGCAGAAACTGCAGCAGGCAATACCAAAAGAAGTATTTCTGTGGTGCAACCTTGTCACCGCCATCCGATACGGCAGAGCCTATGAGGAGGTTTTGCTTTATGCAAAGGAGAAAGAAATCGATCTGATCTGTATGGGCGCGAGCGGTAGCGACTTCGTCCTGGGCAAGCTGTTTGGCTCAAATGTGGATCGTGTTCTGCGTGAGGCGCCCTGCCCAGTATTGGTCGCGCGTCCAATCAAGCCCGCTGCCTCAAGCGCGCCAAAGCACCGGAAACAAACATCTTAAAGTCAAGCTTAACGAGGAGGATTTATGACAACAGCACAAACCCATATTGAGCCCGACAAACATATAGCGTTTCAAGGCCCGACTTCCTTCAAAACGGAACGGAATCAGCACGAAGTTCATTGTGGCATGTGCGGGAAGATTACCTATGTGGAGGAAGAGATCTTCACCTTTCTTAGCGACGCGATCAAAGCCGGCCTTGACAATCCCTTTCGCTGCGAAGTTTGCCAGGAAGAGTACGACGATCTGGCTTACGAAGGATGAATGACAGACTTTGGCTGCCACATAGAGTGAATAGTGCTCCTCAGGAATAACCATACATATCTCGTCGCTCACCACGGATCCGTAAGCAAGTGACTAAAGCAACCATTAATGGGCTTAGTTATGACTTTGGCGACGGCCTTTCTATTCTTCAAGCCGCCGCGTCGTTAGGAATCTCCATTCCGACGCTCTGTCACGATCCGAGACTACGAGCGATCGGTAGTTGCCGCATGTGCCTGGTGCAGGTTGACGGCCGGCCACATCCTCTGACCTCGTGCAATACTCCGCTTGCTGCTGGTATGGTGATCTCAACGCATACGCCAGCTCTGGAACATGAGCGAGCAATGTTGTTGCGCATGCTGGCACAGGATCATCCCGCCGACGTCTTCCGCAAGTTTCCCGATAAAGAGTTTCATCGTCGCGCAGCGCACTACGGCTTAAGTGAAACTGACTTTGATGGTGGGCATCGTGCTGAGTTGCGCGACGATTCGCACCCATACATCCATGTCGACATGTCGCAGTGTATTCTTTGCTATCGCTGTGTCCGGATCTGTGAAGAAGTACAGGGACAGTTCGTTTGGCAAGTCGTTAACAGGGGCCATGAGACCCGAATCGTCCCCGATTCCCAAACGACATTGCGCGCGAGCTCGTGTGTAAGCTGTGGCGCTTGCGTTGATACTTGCCCGACAGGAGCGCTGGAGGATAAATCAGTTCTCGCGCGCGGTGCACCAACACGATGGACTCGCACCACATGTCCTTACTGCGGCACCGGCTGTGAAATGAACGTTGGCTCGAGGGAAGGCAAGCTGGTGACGATTACTCCTGCACTCGATGCGCCCGTTAGCCGCGGCCACCTTTGCGTCAAAGGACGGTATGCCTTTGACTTCGTTGACGCTAGTGAACGTGTCACCGAGCCACTGCTTCGCAAAAATGGTAACTGGGAGCAGGTATCCTGGGACGAAGCAATAAGCTTCGTCGCAAGACGACTGGAACGAATTGCCAGCGAAACCGGTCCGGAAAGTATCGGTGTGCTTGGCTCGGCGCGGGGCACGAATGAAGAGAACTATCTGGCGCAAAAGTTTGCCCGGCTGGTGATCGGGACAAACAACGTCGATTGTTGCGCCCGGGTGTGTCACACGCCGACCGCGGCGGCGCTGAAAGTTATGTTGGGCGCAGGGGCGGCAACCAATTCCTACGAAGACATTGAAAAGGCGAACTCGATTTTGGTTTGCGGTGCGAACCCAACTGAGAACCATCCGATAATTGGCGCGCGTATAAAGCAAGCCGCTCTGAAAGGCGCTAAGCTGATTGTGATAGATCCGCGCGCGATTGAGCTCAGTCGCTATGCGGCAATCCACTTGCGTACGCGGGCCGGCACGAACATTCCATTGCTCAACTCGCTGGCCTTCGTGATTCTGGAAGAAGGGCTCTACGACGAGGCTTTCATCGAAGAGCGCGTTACCGAGTTTGATGAGTTTCGTAACTTCATCAAAGATTTCACTCCGGCTACCGTCGCCAAGATCTGTGATGTAAACGCGGATTTGATTCGCTCCGCGGCCAAACTCTACGCAAGCACAAAACCTTCAATCTGCTTTCACGGGCTCGGTCTGACAGAACACACACAAGGTACGGAAGGCGTAATGTGTCTGGTTAACCTGGCGCTGCTGAGCGGCAACATTGGCAAACCCGGTACGGGCATCAATCCGCTACGTGGTCAGAACAATGTGCAGGGCGCAGCGCACATGGGTTGTGATCCTGGCATCCTTACTGGCAGTGTCCCGCTCAGCGATACGCAGACATTTTTTGAAGCAGTCTGGCGCGCAGCGATCCCAACTCGCGCAGGCTTGAACATGATCGAGATGATGGATGCGGCTCAGGCCGGAAAGTTAAAGGCACTCTGGACGATCGGCTACGACATTCTCCTTACCAATGCGAACAGCAAGTCGACGGAACAGGCGCTTCGATCGCTCGATCTACTTATTGTCCAGGACATGTTCCTGAATGAAACGGCCCGTCTGGCGACTGTATTTCTGCCGGCTTGCTCATCGTTTGAGAGAGAAGGCACGTTCATGAATGCCGAGCGTCGCATTCAGCGAGTGCGGAAAGTTATTGAGCCGCGGGGGCCCGCCCGGCCGGATTGGGAGATTGTCTGCCATCTCGCGCGGGAAATGCACAAGGGCGAGTTTTTTAACTACTCCTCCGCCGAAGAGATCTGGGCTGAGATTCGTTCCGTATGGCCTGCCGGCCGAGGCATCACTTATGAGCGTCTCGAGAAAGCAGGCGTGCAGTGGCCATGCTTCGACGAAAACGACAATGGCGCAACTATCCTGCACACGGAGAGTTTTGCTTCTGGCAAGACAGCCGCCCTGCGCCGTATTCCTTACCGGCCCACCAAAGAGACAGTCGGCGAGAACTATCCTCTGCTGCTTATGACCGGTAGAACTCTCTACCAGTTCAATGCCGGCACAATGACGCGAAGAACCCCGAATTCAGAACTCCAGGAGAGCGATTATCTGGACATCTCGCCGGCGGATGCGGACCGTCTACAACTCAAGACTGATGAACGCGTCCGGATCCGCAGTCGCTATGGTGAAGCCACGATGCCGCTCAGGGTCAGCCCCAGCGTACACCCGGGCGAACTATTCGCCAGTTTCCAGACCGCTGAGTTTTTCCTCAATCGCGTAACCAGCCCCCATCGTGACCGGTACGTGAAAACGCCAGAGTACAAGGTAACAGCGGTAAGAATTGAAAGAGCCTGATCTTCAACTACGGCAGGTTCAAAAGAGCCTTTGCTGCGGTTGGCGCGATGTGGCCCATGGATCGGCGAAATAGGTTCCCGCCCGATGCGGATGCTGTTCGAGAACGAGCAGTTCCTTTATGGCGGGCAGTTGAGAAGCTTGGAATTCAGCAAGGCTGCCGGTAAAGGCAATCCTGCCTGCCTCCAACACGATAATCTTTGTCTTCGGTAATTTCTCCAGCGGCGCTTCGCAAATTAAGATCTCGTCTGTGTGGTTCTCTAACGCGATATATTTAGCCAGATAGGGAAGTTCGTAGAGTTTTTTCGTGACGTAGAGCGAAGAGATCTTATTAATGTCGCGAGCGCGAATGATCAGATTGAGTACCTGCAACGCAACAAGTGGGTCAAGACTCATTGTCGGCTCGTCAAATAACATGATTGATGGCCACCCGATCATCGCCCGCGCAATCTCCAGACGGCGTTTCATGCCCCCGGAGAGCTCCTCAGGAAGCTTCTCCTCTTCGCCGTCGAGACCAACAAAATGTAACACTTCGGTTACCGCTTTTTGGATTTCTTCCTCAGACCACCCATGTTCGGTGGGACGGTAAGCGGCGTTGTCATAAACAGACAGACCGGTGAAAAGAGAATCCTCCTGAAAGACCATTCCCATCAGGCCGCCTCGTACTGCCAGCAACTCCGATTCATCAAGCGTTTCAATCTCCCGACCAGCAACGAAGATTTGGCCCGAGTCGGGTTTCAACAGCCCGATAGCGAGCTGCAGAAGAACCGATTTGCCGGAGCCGGACGCGCCGGTAAGAAAGATCATTTCGCCGCGATCCAGTTGAAAACTGACGTCAATAAGCGCGGGTGTATCGTCAAAGCTCAATGAGACATGGCGAAACTCGATGGCCTTCAAATAGTCGTTGTCAGCCTTTGGAACAATCATCACGTGTTACCTCCCGGTTATGAGATTTACCTCAGGGCCATTCCGATGGATCGTTCTCACTTGTTACGAATGACCTCAACTGAGCAATGCGCACGTGCCGCTACTGCCGCCGATACACTTCCCAGGACAAATCTCTCAAAACGATTACTGAAACCGGTTGACCCAACAAAAATACAATCTGCTCCCCACTCTTCCGCGGCCTTGACAATCTCCTTTTTCGGGTCGCCCTCTCTTCGAGCGGTCGTCACTTTAGCATTAGCGCCGTCGAATAAACCCGCGCAGGTTTTCAGGATGTTCTCGGCCCAAACGCTATCCTCTTGGTTTATGTCCTCGACAGCTTCGGCGACTGCTGGAATGAGATCGGCGAAGGGCGCCGCGAGAGGGTCGTCCACAACGATTAATCGAATTTCACTGCCGGGCGGCCAGGAACGCGCAGCTACTTCACGCGCTGCGGCTTCACTTCCGGGAGAGCCGTCCAGGCCGACGATGATCCGTACGGGAGTGCCTGGCTCCTCTAAACGACCGCGCGCAACTCGCACCGAACAGCGCGCCTCGGTCAATACCCTTTGAGACACACTGCCGAGTACGAAGCGTCCTAACGCCGTCCTCCCGTGTGACCCAACCACGACGAGATCTGGCTGCCACTGGTCGGCTCTAAACACCAACTCCCACGCAGGCGATCCGCATGACGAATCGGCCGATACTTTCCAGCCCGGAAAGTTTGTTTGCACTCGCCTACTGGCCCGTTCGGCGAGTGCGAGCGCTTGTTTCGCTGCCTCAGTTTCCCGGGCATAAACTCGCTTCAAGTCGGCCGGAACCTCAACCTCACGCGCTTTTTCGACTATTTCATAAGCCGAAGGTGGTGGCGGCGGCAGCCACACTTCAGCTACCGATAGGATCTGGACCTCGGCGCTGGGCGGCAGTCCGGCGCGAGCGAGGTCGTCAAGGGCCGCGTCAGCACATTCCGACCCGTCGTAGCCAACCAGAATTTTCATCTTATCCTTCATCTGTCTTTCTCCATGCTTTCCGCAAAAATATATTGGCAAGGGGCATACCGTAAGAGCTTAATTAAGTTATTGCCATTCTGCGACTCCCAACCACCGTCCTGCTTCGATTCTGCGCCCTTTTGCGCAGCTTTTGCGGAAGGTTCCCCATAGTTTCCGGGTTTTTAATGGGATAAACCTGCTCAACAGCTCCCGGAACACCTATTGCCCCCTAATCGCGTGCGTTGCTCAAGTTCAAATTCTAAGGCTTTCAGAATTGAGGTGCTAGCCATGCGAAAACCTACCTATTTGAGCCTGGGAATAGCAGTTGGTTTGCTGCTTCTGGCCAAACCAGCAGTTGGGCAGTCCAACCCACCGCAAGAAGACGAGCGGGTTATTGTAGGTACTCACCTTGTCACCGTGAACGTGATCGTAACGGACAATAACGGCCGCTACGTGAAAGGCCTGACTCGAGATCGGTTTGCGGTTTACGACGACACGGTGAAACAGGAGATTGCACATTTCTCTGCCGGTTCGTCGCCCGTTTCGCTGGGAATTATTTGTGAAATCCATGAGACGGCAACTGAAAGATTGGAAGCCATGCTTGCTGCCATCAAGCAATTTGCCGGCACGCTTGGCAATCGCGACGACTTCTTCTTTGTGGCTTTCAGCAGGCACGGTAGTCTGACGTCGGCTTTTATCCCGTCCGCGCAACAGGTTCTGGACCACTTGCAGTACGTCAAGCCTGGTGGACCATCCTCTCTTTACGACGCTGTTTATGTCGCCGCTGACCGCTTGCAAAAGGCGCGCAATCTTAAGAAGGCGTTGCTGGTGATCTCTGACGGCCAGGATAGTCAGAGCCGCTATACCTACAAGGAACTGCGCGATCGCCTCAGAGCTTTTGATGCCCAGATTTACGCGATTGGCATCGCCGACTCGACAATCGATCAATTTGCAGGCTATGGTCGCTGGGTTTTCGAAGACATAACGCGTAAAACTGGTAGGCGATCATTCCTGCTAAACTCGGAAGCGGCGCTCGGGCGGGCTGTTCTAGCAGAGATGTCTCGAGCAAGCGGGGGTGCAGCATACTTTCCGGAGACCGAAAGCGAACCGGAACTAGCTGGCATCTGCACCCAGATAGCTTTGGAGTTACGCGAGCAGTATACCCTCGGTTTCTACTCAAAGGTGACAGGCAGAAAGTGGCATCAGCTAAGAGTAAATGTAAAGGAACGGGCAGGTAGCTCTCGGCCCACTCTGTCGTACCGGGAAGGTTATCAGCATTCACGCAACTAGTGTGAGTTTCCCAATTGCTTTTACAGCGTCACTTGTTCGTGCCGTTGACTCTTATTCGTGCTGTTTCTTGTACTTTCGTGGATCGTCGTCGTGCGCGGGAATGCGATCCACCAACTCACACGAACAAACACGAAACTAACAACTCTCGCCGCGGCGTATTTTATCAAGCATAAGTTGAATTCGTTCTTTAATTATCGCCGTCACTCTTTTATAAACAATCTCTTCACCCATCTCGCCTCTGTCGATTTTTACGGACCGTGCATCTATCGGTTCACCAAAGCTGATCTTGACCTTTGCCAGCCGAATTCGCCAGGCATTGCGAGGCCAAATCCTATAAGTACCATCGAGCGCCACCGGCACAATCGGCACATTCAATTCAGTCGCCAGAATCGCCGCTCCTTTCTTGAATTCCTGGAGTTGGCCATCAAACGAACGCTGACCTTCGGGATAGATGTTGAGAATCCTGCCCTCACGCAAGGCAACTGCGCCTGCTCGCATGGCCCGGCGCAGGTGCGCGTCGGGATCTATTGGTACGACGTTGATCAGCCGCGCAAGCTGGGCAACCGCGACGTTAGTGAAGTACATGCTCGCTCCGACATGAACCATGTTCCGCAGCACGCGACGCGGATAGGTCGAACAGACCAGGAACGGATCCAGGTAGCTTTGATGATTCGGGCAGATCAGATATGGAGGTTCAAGTCGGCTCAGGACCTCACTGCCGGTAATTTCGAGACGAAAAAATACCCGGGCACAGAGATAGATGAGGCGCATTACTACAAACGCGAGCAGCGCCACCAGTGGCTTTTCTTTGAGCAACGGCTCCAGCTCCGGAACATCTGATGCCCGGCCGGCCACGATGTCGTGCCAGTGATATTCGGGCGCGGGTTGGGCCAGCACCAGCACGTCAGCTTCCGCCCCTTGCTTACTGGCACTGCGCATGAGGGAGTTTCCCAGCTCTATCACCTCACTTACCTTGAGTGCAGCGGACACTTGCTTCGGATCAAACTCGATACCGAGGGCTTGCTCAATGCTGGCCACACATTCCGCACGCGCCAGCGAGTCAAGCCCGAGGTCAATCTCAAGATTCATCCGGGGATGAATGACTTTGGTATCTGGCGAATTCTGCTTTATAGCGGCGGCAAGGGCGCGACCCGCCGGAGAATCCATCAGGGCCCGATCAGAGCTAGTGAAAGCAACCTCCGGGACCTTTGCAGACGGCCGGTCGAAAGTGCCGGAGGTCTTTAGTTGATCATGGACTTCGAAGCGGCGTACCTTGCGCGTCGAAGTGCGTGGCAATGGTTCGGCACGCAGCACAAAATCGTGCACACGCTGATATTCGGGCAGCTCACGTCCCAGGTTCTCCAGCTCCCAGATGACCCAGTCTTTTGCGTTGGCTATATGTTGCGCTTTGAGATGTTCAAAATTGGGAACTACAACTGCGCACAGTTTTTCTGCTCCTTTGAACTTGCTTGCCTCATCTCTTATCCCAAGTACACAGATCTCGCTGACAAACGGCGAGCGTTCGTAATGGGCCTCAACATCTTCGGGAAAAACATTTTTGCCTGATGGTAGTTTGATTACGTCCTTCTTGCGGCCAACGATATAGAGGTGCCCCGTCTTATCAAAACGTCCCAGATCGCCTGAACGAAACCACCGGTCAGAAGTGAAGGCCTCGCTATTGGCTTCAGGATTGTGGTAATACCCTGGCATGACGATCGGCCCCCGGATGAGTACTTCACCGACGCCTTCTTCGTTCGGCTCAGCGATCTTGACCTCAACACCATTCAGGGGAGTGCCAACAGATCCAATTTTGTTGTCGTCGAAACGAGTCACTGTTGCCGCTCCCGAGGTCTCTGTCAGACCATAGCCCTGCAAGATCGTAAAGCCGAGGCGATGAAAGTCTCCCGCCACCTCGTGATCGAAGCTCGCCCCACCTGAGACCGCCAGTCGCAGTTTGCCGCCAAATGACTCATGGATACGTTTGAAGAATAGACGGCCGGCATTTATCCCGAGCAGGTTGCGCAACCAGCCGTTGGCAACGAGCATGGTCTTGAACAATGCCCTGACCGGAAAAGGCTGTTTGTGTACTGCGTCGAATATCTTCTTATGAAAGAGATACCATAAACGCGGCACACCAACGAGTGCAGTTGCGCCACCCTCTTTCAAACCGCGCTCGATCTCAGTACTGCTCAACTCTCTGAGATAAACCACACGCGCGCCTATTATCGTGGACAGCCAGAGATTGACGATTTGCGAGTAAGAATGAAACAACGGCAGCAGACTCAGTACTACCTCCCGGTCGCTGATATGCATTACTTCTTGAACCTTGTCGCTCTCGGCATAGATGTTTCCGTGAGTTAGTGATACAGCCTTGGGCACACCAGTTGTGCCTGACGTGTACATGAGCAGCGCCAAATCATCTCCCCTGGCCGGAGGCGAAGCTGCATTGAATTCACGTGGTGTTGGCGTGATGGCCCAATCTTCAAAACTAGCCACGCCATCTGGTTGTTGCAGCGGTCGTAAGGCAACCGCCGGAATCTGCCGGCCCTGTTCTTCGCAAGCGGCGCGAAATTTCTCCAGCGAGGAGGGAGAAACAAATGCGAGCTTCGCTTCCGAATCGTGCAGAAAGGTCGCGAGCGCTCTCGTTGTTGCTGCCGGGTCTAAGGGAGTGACTACTGCTCCCCGATAAAGGATCCCCAGGTACGCGATGGCCCAGTTCGGATGGTTTTCACCAATGATGGCCACGCGGTCACCAAATGCTATTTTCTCCTGACCCAGACGATAGGCAATGCTGCGGATTTGCGAGAGCATGGAGCCGAAAGTGATAGTCTCTGTGCCTTTCGCTTCGATCATCATCATTGCCACTTTGTCGTTGCGAATGCTGGCCGCCTCTACGACGCGCTGACAGAAAGACTGCTCTTTGGTGACTATGTCCTTCATGCGGGAAAATCCCTTATGGTTTCTGATTTGCTTGGTACATTAATGGCAACGCTTGTACCTTCGAGGTCAGCTCATTTTTAGGACGAACGGGCGCCAATAGCAACCTAATCCAGGCAGGCTGCAGGGTACGTTCGCGCAGTGGTGGGTAAGTTTACGCAGTCGTGATAGATGTATTGGTTCGCTTGTGACTGAGAGAGTGAATTCTTTTGTGGCAGCGCGCCTCGACGAAATCGCGCGCATTCTGGAGGAGCAAGGCGCAAATGTCTTTCGCGTTGGCGCCTACCGCCGAGCCGCGACCATGCTGAGGAGTCTTAAGCAGCCGATCGATGAGATCGTGCGAATCGAGGGTATCGAGGGCATCCAGAAGCTGCCAGGGATTGGTGATACTCTGGCGCGCTTCATTCATCAACTGGTGGTTAGCGGGCGGCTGCCTATGCTCGAACGTCTCCGCGGCGAGAGTGACCCCGTTGCCCTGTTACGCACCGTTCCCGGAATTGGGAGAGTGATGGGCCAACGCCTTCATGATGAACTTGGCGTCGAGACATTGGAAGAACTTGAAATTGCCGCACACGACGGACGACTTGCCAGGATCTCCGGCCTGGGAGAGAAGCGAATAGCAGGCATTCGCGATTCCCTGGCAACGCGTTTGGGACGAATCAGACCAAGCGGACCAATGTTGTTGCCCGGCCAACCACCAGTATCTGAGATTCTTGGTGTCGATGAGGAATACCGCACTAAAGCTGCTGCCGGTGAGCTTCCTAAGATCACTCCGAGGCGGTTCAATCCTAAACAAGAGCAGTGGCTGCCGATACTACATACAATCCGCGGAGAGCGACATTACACCGCCCTGTTTTCCAATACGCCGCGTGCGCACCAACTGCGAAAAACCTCTGACTGGGTCATTATTTACTACG
>Ga0209431_10000295_pt1 | contig 40585 bp, 34 predicted proteins | sample RifCSP13_3_FD_184021 | JGI IMG/M metagenome (GOLD analysis project Ga0209431, IMG submission 184021) | Soil microbial communities from Rifle, Colorado - Rifle CSP2_sed 13_3 (SPAdes) (version 2) | ecosystem: Environmental > Terrestrial > Deep subsurface > Rock core/Sediment | place: Rifle... | reverse complement strand
AATCTCGAATGGCGCGGCGGTGGGCACGATGATGGCCTTGCTCTTTTTTGGCGGTTACGAATGGAGCCGGCCGTTGCTCGCTTTTTCAGGCGCGTTGCTAGCCACTCTAGTCGTGTACAGGCTGGCGCAGGGGCGTGCTGGGGCCAGTCCGGAACGCCTGATACTCTCCGGCGTGATCGTAACAACCTTCCTTTCTTCGGCCATTGTCTTTGTCACCACCATGCTCGACGCGACGCGAATTCGATCGTTCACATTTTGGTTGCTGGGGGATCTATCGGGAACGTCCAGCAGTCTGCTGACAGTGACAATTTTCGTAGCTATCGCTGGCGCTGCCTTCCTGGCAGCTAATGCTCGTTCGCTGAATCTGATGATGTTGGGTGAGCGAGATGCGTTCGACTTAGGTGTCGAGGTAACACGAGTGAGGTTGATTGTCTTCATTGCCGCGAGTTTGCTGGTCGGGAGCTCTGTCGCTTCCAGTGGCTCAGTCGGCTATGTCGGACTGGTAGTCCCGCACCTCGTCCGGCTATCTCTTGGTAGTGATAACAGAATAGCGATTCCGGCCGCAGCAATCTGCGGGGCCATATTCGTCGTTGTCGCCGACACAGTCGCCCGTACTGTAATCGCGCCGCGTGAACTACCGGTCGGCGCCATCACCGCTTTGATTGGAGCACCACTCTTCATCTATCTATTGAAACGTGGCTAGTTTGCCTTTGGGGAGGACCCAAATCAGTGCTGAAGGCTCGCAATATCATCGTTAACTATGGCTCACGCACCGCTGTCGCGGATGTGTCGCTCGAGTTAAGACCCGGTGAGATTACGGCAATCATCGGACCCAACGGTGCCGGCAAATCAACACTCTTGCGCACTCTTAATGGAGGCCTGACGCCTGCTTCCGGCGAAGTCCTGCTCGACGAGAGGCTACTTAGTTCCTATTCCCGGAGGTTGATAGCGAGACGCATTGCCGTCGTGGCGCAGGAAGCGGAGTTGCGGTTTCCGTTCTCAGTGCTCGAGTTTGTATTGGGCGGACGCTACGCGTGGGCCAGCACAACGGCCTGGGGCTGGGAGACAGAGCATGATCTCGATATTGCGCGACGAGTTTTGCGGGAGACGGAGCTGGAGGAATTAAGTGGCCGTATGCTCAACGAACTGTCTGGTGGCGAACGGCAGCGCGCTCTGTTGGCTCGCGCGCTCGCTACCGAGGCTACTATCTTGTTGCTCGACGAGCCCACCGCCAATCTCGATCTTGCCCATCAGGCAGCCATGCTTTCACTGGTGCGCAGCCGCTGTGATGATCACGGAACGGCTACCGTCGTGATTACGCATGACCTCAATTTGGCAGCGGAATTTGCCCGACACGTTCTGCTTTTGAAAGAAGGTCGAACGTGGGCTTTTGGTCCACCAACGCAAGTATTAACGCCACGTTTGCTGAAAGAAGTTTTCGCCATAAATGTGTTGGTAGATGGGCATCCAGTCACAGGCGTTCCGCGCATCACGCCAGTACATCAAGCGAGTTGGGAGTCTGGAGTCTAGAGTCTGACGTCAGATAGTTCCCGCGAGTCCGACACGACCCAGGTCGAAACTGCTGACGATTCAGCCGCAGAAAGAGGCTAGCATGAAAAGAACAATTCAGGGATATTCAGCCGCGATCGCTGCGATCGTCCTTCTTTTTTTAACCAACTTAACAGCAGCACAAACCTCAACCACAATTCAAGGAATAGTCGTCGATGAACAGGGCGGGAACATCGCAAGTGCCGTTGTCCGCCTGCGCGCGCGCGATGGCAGATTCATGGTAGTCGAGACCGATCCGGATGGCGCCTTTCAATTCAGAAATCTGGCCGCGGGGCAGTACTTGCTCGAATGCGAGGCCCCGGGCTTTTCCTCAGTGACTTCACCGGGTATCACCCTGAAGCAAGGCGAGAGCAAGCGTTTGCGCTTTGAACTGAAGGTCGCTTCAATTAGTGAAACCGTGGTGATTACCGCCAGCGGAACCGTCCAACGGGCCGATGAAGTGAGCAAGGTGCTTTCCACTCTTGACCTGCAAGAGCTCGAAGCGCGGCATGAGTTGTCCCTAGCGGAGTCTTTGCGGGGAGTGCCCGGCGCGCGTGTGCAACAACAAGGTTCGCCCGGCACACTTACTACTGTACGTTTGCGCGGGCAACGGACTTTTGACACTGCCGTGCTGCTTGACGGATTGCGAGTGCGGGACGCCTCAGACCTTAACGGTTCCGCAGTTTCGTTACTCACTGACCTTGTCGCTGTGGACACTGAAAGAGTGGAGATACTGCGCGGTGCAGGCTCGTCTATCTATGGTACCAGTGCGATTGGCGGAGTCATCAACGTCGTGCCTGCCGAACCCGCTGGCCGCCTTCATTTCGAAGTAGGCGCAGAAGGAGGGACACTTTCAACCTTCCACGAACACCTCAAGGGATCCGGCGGGAATAATCACCTGGGTTACAGTTTTGGTTTGAACCGGATCGATGTCCGCAGCGGGGTAGACGGAGAAGATCAATATGGGAACTTGGCGGGTGCCGGACGCGTCCAATTCAATCCCAGCTCGTCCGCTACCCTAAGCGGAACATTTTATGGAACAACTGCCAATGCACGCCTCAATGACAGTCCTTTTGCCCTACCAACTGCTTTCACATTGGGAGGGGGATTTCCACGTGCCGAAGCGGGCGTAAACTTTCAACCTGATTTCAACAATCCAGATCAGGGCCGACGCAATCGTTTGCTAGTGGGGGCGATAAAGTTTTCGCACCAGCTTTCGGAGCAGTTTTCCTATACGATTGCTTACCAACGTGTTTCCAGCAATCGGAGAAACTACAATGGTCCGAGGATTGATCCGCGGTTCACTTCGTTCTATCCGTTTGGTGATTTTGAGTTCATCAACGTCAACAAGGGAATAACTGACACATTTGACGGCCGTTTGCATATGCGCTTCGGCCGCGCGAACCTGGCAACGATTGGATTTGAGCTCGAGCATGAATCATTCTTCCAGCAGTCGATACCCTCGTTCGCAGCCTTCAACAACACTACGGATGGGCAACGAGCGCTTGCTATTTTCGGGCAGGACCAGGTCTCATTACTGAACAACCGGCTGCAAATATCGTTGGCAGCTCGCGGCCAATTCTTTCGTCTCAGCGCGGCGGATCGTCCAGGGTTTCTCGGTAACCTAAATGCGGACAATTCACTTACCGGTGATGGCGCGATAGCGTACTTGTTTGGCCCGGCCAGGACGAAACTTCGCGCTCACGCGGGCAACGGTTTCCGGGCGCCGTCGTTGTTTGAACGATTCGGCGCCGGAACGTTTGCTAACCTCGGGCTGGTCCGCTTCGGCGATCCAACCTTAAAGGCTGAACAGTCGGTCAGTGTCGATGGGGGGATTGATCAAAGGCTGGCGGGAGAACGCTTGCTGCTCGGTGTTACCTATTTCTATACCAGGCGTCAGCGGGTAATAGGCTTTACTAGTTTTGGCTCCGATCCGCTCGGTTTGGGACGGTTTAGCGGATACCGCAATGAACCCGGGGGACTTGCCCGAGGCCTGGAGAGTTTCTTTGAAGCTGCGCCAGTACGTGGTCTTCAAGTTCGAGCTGCCTATACTCATACTAACAGCGATCGTGTTGCGTCCTCGGGCAGCCTCGCGCCGGAGTATGTTATTCCCAAACACCTTTTCGGATTGATGCTAAATCAGCGTTACCGATCTTTGGTACTCAACCTGGATCTGAACGTGACCGGCGCTTACGTTGCTCCTGTCTTCGAAAACAACTTTCCTTTCCGCACGGTTGAACTCAACTTCGGTGGTTACACGAAAGCGGATCTCTTTGGGAGCTATGAGCGTAGGGTTTCTGAAGGTGTGACGATGGTTCTGTTTGCCGGCGCCGATAACATTCTCAATCGAAAGTACTTTGAGAATGGATTTCTCGCGCCTGCCACAGTGGCGCGAGCAGGAGTAAATATTAGGTTCTAATGGATTCAGGTTGCAGGAGTCGGAGTTCGTGGCGCCATCGGCGTCAGTTATCGAACTTGTTCCTGCAACCTGAAACTGAGATTGCGTAAACTGGCGAAGTCGCGCTCAGTCGGCCTTTTTGGTAAACAGGCCCCCGGCGAGGAAGACGACGCCCAGCAAAATGTGGATACCGTGGTCAACTGTTCCCAGATGTAGTGGCCCCACGTCCCACATACGTGCCTCTCCGGTGCCCATACCCATGCCGAGGATTCCGAGCGCGAGGTAAACGACGCCGAAAACGATCGCGAAACTCTTGGCGGCGGAAAGCGATCCAGCAAAGGCGAAATAGAGCGCAATCACACCTGAGACAATGTGAACGATATTGTGCGGTGGATTCAGGTGTGCGCCCAATAATGCAGGCGCGGCGAACCCCGCTATTCCAACCAGCACGAAGACAACGCCGAGAATCTTGCAGACGGTCTTTGCCATTAGTGTAGTGTTCTCCTCTGACAAAAGGTTGGACAACCGAGCTGCGGGGACTTCGAGGAACACTTCCGCAGCTAAAAAAGAGAGGGTAATAAACCGAATGGATGTGATTGTATATCAAACCCGTCCAGTTGTTTGCAAAGAGTTTTTTCCGTCCTCCCCGGTTGGAAGCCAGTTTCCGGCCGGTGCTATACTAACTTAAACTTATTACTCGCAAAATCATGGTCGGATACCTCATCTAGGGGAGTTTTAAAAATGACTAACACTGCAATTCGATTACCGGCAGCGACCCGCTTTCTGGCAATTCTCTCCATCACGCTATTGCTCGCCGGCGCCACTCAAGCCTATACGCTTGTTATGCGGAGCGGACGGCGCGTCGAGATATCTGAGCGATTTACCGTCACCCCCTCCACCCTGACATATGAGGCTGCGCCAGGAATTCAGGTGACTATCCAAATGGTCTCGATCGATGTGGCGGCAACGGAACGGGCCAACCGTGAGGCCCCGGGAGCATTTTTTGCTCACGTTCAAGCTGCGCCAAAGATCTCCGCGCAAGGCCAGGTTAGCGCACGCCGAGTTGGCGCCAATCATGACGTTACTAACCGAGACCTTGAGTCGTATGCACAGAGGCGACTGCAAGCCGAGCGCGATTATGAGAAGAGACGGGTTGAATTGGGACTTCCTTCGCTTGAGGAGTCGCGGAAAAGGGCCGCCGCGGAGGCTGCGGCAATTGAAGCAGAGTTGTCGCAACGACGCGAGCGAGAGCTGGAATCTGAAACCTATTGGCGGGCACGCGCGTCCACGCTCAGAACTGAAATGGAAGTCGTGAACGCGGAAATTGCTTCGTTTCGAAATAGACTCGAGCAAATCCCATTCACGGGTGCAACCGCGTCATTCACTGTCTTTAACAGCGTTCTGCCTTTGAGCTTGTTCCGGCGGTCCGCAGTTGCGCCTGCATTGAGCCCGCAGCGGCGGCCGCCTGTGTTCACCGGGTCCGCAGGACATCAGTTTGGAGGGCGATTCGGTGTTAGCCCCGGTACGAGGCGCCAGGTTTTTGCAGGCGGCTCTGGGAGACCCATCAACTCTGCACTGCCGATTTTTTCTCCGCGCTTCGGTTTCCCACTCACAACGGTCTTTACTTCACCGTATCAACTTTATGACTTCGGTTACGAGCAAACCTTTCTGATCACGCGCTTGAATGAGTTGCGGGCAACTCGGGATGGACTCGCTGTACGATGGCGTGTACTTGAGGACGAAGCCAGACGGGCCGGTGTACCGCCAGGTTGGTTAAGGAAATAGGGGCGGTGCCGCGGCAGGAGCAGGAGGCAGGAGCAGGAGGCAGGAGCAGGAGGCAGGAGCAGGAGGCAAGAGCAGGAGGCAGGAGCAGGAGGCAGGAGGCAGGAGCAGGAGGCAGGAGTCTACGACGGAGATTCATGAATAACGGTTGGGAAACTATCATCGGACTTGAAGTTCATGCGCAACTAAGCACGGATTCAAAAATCTTTTGTGGTTGTTCTACGCGGTTTGGCGATGAGCCAAATCAAAATACCTGTCCAGTCTGCTTGGGATTGCCCGGAGCTTTGCCGGTGCTGAATTGGCGCGCCGTTGAGCTCGGGGCGCGCGCAGCGCTGGCACTTAGCTTACAGATCAACCATCGATCAATCTTCGCGCGGAAAAATTATTTCTACCCGGATCTACCGAAGGGATACCAAATTTCCCAATACGATCAGCCCTTCTCCGCGAATGGTGAACTCGAGATTATGACGGCTGAGCGGGATGCGACCGGACATCCGGTGGAGTGGCGTCCCAAACGGATTAGAATCACACGCTTGCATCTCGAGGAAGACGCAGGCAAGAACGTGCACGAGGGTCTGCCAGGTGTGGATCGGTTTTCTTATATCGATCTGAATCGCGCCGGAACGCCGCTGGCGGAAATCGTAACTGAACCTGATTTTCGTTCCTCCTGGGAAGCGTATGATTATGTTAATCATGTTCGGCACGCACTACAGTGGATTGGCGCCTCGGATGCAGATATGGAGAAGGGAAATCTTCGCTGCGAGGCCAATGTTTCAGTGCGAAGGGCAGGCGAAGAAAGGTTTGGCACGAAAGTCGAATTGAAGAACCTCAACTCTGTTCGTTTCATGCAGCGAGCTATTGAGTTTGAGGTCAAGCGTCAGATTGAGGCGCTTGAGTCAGGGGGTAGACTCATTCAGGAGACTCGTCTGTGGGACGAGCACGCCATGGAAACGCGACCGATGCGTTCGAAGGAGGAGGCGCACGATTATCGCTATTTCCCCGAGCCCGATCTTCCGCCACTGATTGTTTCAGATGAGTTCATCGAGCAAGTGCGCGCCTCCTTGCCGGAATTGCCAGACGCACGGCGCCGTCGTTTCATGGAAGAGTATGGACTGACCTTCAACGATGCGTCGCAGCTAACGGCGGAGCGGTCAGTGGCCGATTACTATGAGAAGGCAGCAAGCCACTCGAAAAACCGACAGGGCATTGCAAACTGGCTAAGGTCTGAGCTATTGCGTGAACTGGAGACGGCGGGGTTGCTTGCCAGTGCCTCACCTGTCTCAGCTGAGCAGTTGGCAGCGCTTGTGCGGCTGATCGATCAGGGTACCATTAGCGGGAAGCAGGCGAAGGAAGTTCTGGTAGAGATGTTCAAGACAGGTAAGGAAGCTGCCGTCATAGTCGAAGAGCATGGACTGACTCAGGTTAGTGACACTGGTGAAATTGATGCGCTCGTAGAACAGGTACTCGCAGCTAACCCACAGCAGGTCGCGAGCTATCGCTCAGGGAAAGAGAGCGTGTTTGGATTCTTTGTGGGCCAGATCATGAAGGCCTCGCAGGGTAAGGCAAACCCTAAGATTGTGAACGAAAGGTTGCGGGCGAGATTGGTCTCATGATTAGGGCGTCACAAGACCCTTTTTGATGTTGCGCTGCCACGCTTCGTAATTTCGTACCCGGCGTTTTGCCTGCTTACGTGTTAGCTTCATTTCTCGTGCAACGTGGTCGATTCGCTTGGTACGATCGTTTTTCTTGTCGTAACGATCGCCGGGGGCGTTCAGGTAAATATCGTAAGCGCGAGCCCATTCCGCCTTCACATCCGGTGTTGCCTGTTTCCCGCGTTGTTCGGGCATGTTCCACCTCAGAGTATGAGATTGAGGTACTGAGTTTACCAGCAAATTGCCCAAGGGGGAATTGAGTATAATTAGTGAAATCCAATTCGAATCCAAAGGAGACAACCAAGATGACGAGCACGGTAAAACCGATTCCTGAGGGCTACCATTCAGTTACGCCCTATCTGATTCTCAGCAAGGCGGCTGAGGCGATTGAGTTTTACAAAAAGGCATTCGGCGCCACCGAATTGTTTCGTATGGCCGGCCCTGACGGTAAGATTGGCCATGCGGAACTGAAAATTGGCGACTCACCAATCATGCTTGCGGACGAACATCCGAGCATGGGCTACGTTAGTCCGCAAACTCTGGGAGGTACGCCAGTCAGTATTCTTCTCTATGTCGAGGACGTGGATAAGATCTTCAATCAGGCAGTCGCCGCAGGTGGTTTACAGGAACAGCCTCTCAAAGACCAATTCTACGGGGACAGATCCGGCACGCTAAAGGATCCTTTTGGGCATATTTGGACCGTTGCCACACATAAAGAAGATGTTTCAGCCGAAGAGATGGACAAGCGAGCCGCCGCAGCCCATGGAGGTGCTTAAACTTTAGTCAACCATTTCCTGACTGAGACCACACTGCCAACCAGTGCGACCGCGATGAGGAAATAGACCAAATACTCGAGTAAGCGGGAGTTTAGGGCCATTTTCTATCTTTGCTTTTAGTTGCCCAATACGTTTTTGCTTTACGAACCTCTTGAGCCCTTCCTCGCCCGCCTTCCTCATTGGTATGTCGAACGAGCAACACGCCCAACACTGAGCCCACTGCCGACATCAGCATATTCGAGCCAAACTTGATGGCGCTCTTGAGGCCGTTTCCTTCAGCCATCAGGTGTTGATTAGGGCCACCGGATGACCTTATGTTTTGGGTCGGTGGATGCCGGCAAAGGAGGTGATTGCGGGGAACTGCTTTCAATTAGCTTCCGAAGGTCTGATGTATTTGACGGGAAAGGTTTTTCTTCAACCATCACTGCGGCCGGCTTAATTTCAAGCATCTCTTCTATGGAACCCCCATTCGAGTCAGGATGGCTCTTCTTGCCCTTCGCTTTACCGGTCCTTGTCGGTGCACCAGAGGCAACGTGCCTCATTCTCTTGTTCGACTCACTTTGCGCCGGTGTTGGTGAAGGATTAGCAAATTCTGCGCCGACATTTGCCCGCTGATTTTTCTCCTGGTTTGCCAGTGTAGTTGGCAACCTCATAGCTATTGCGGGATTTGGCTCAACTCTTAGCAGTTGCTTACCCTTGTCAGCAAGCAACCCGGAATGGCTTTCTGAAAATTCAGCAACATCTTTTAGAGTTATCTGATGCTCAATCTGATCAGCTGCTAGCCGCTCGCCAGCACTGGCCGCGGATGAAAGAAAACTAGCGCGACCATTGCGGTCGTGGGCGCGATCAGGACGCTCGCCACTTGTTCTCGCCGCATAGTACGTACAAAGTCCGCTGATCAACACTGCTGCGGCTGTAAGGGCTGCAATTCGTTTACCGGATGAAGCTGGCATGGTTCGTTTTCTAGATTTCTTGTAACTCACCGGGCTTGATGGGTAAAGAATTCTTTCATTGCTAGTCATGCCCACGGCAGTAGTCTGCTTTTTAACACTCTCCTCGAGCGTGAATGAACCAGCTGGGGCGCCGTCGAGAGATACCCGCCTCAGCAAAGCCGCGAGCTCCGTGAATCCGCGCGCTGAGGCCCACATTTCCGCCGATGTTTCAAATCTACTTTGAGCTTTAATGTCAGCGCCTCTCTGCAAGAGAAGGCATACCAGATCGTACTGACCAAAGAATGCCGCGAAGAGCAAGGGTGTAAACCCATGATCCTGGCGGGCGTTGACATCGGCGCCGTGCTCAAGCAGAAGTTCGGCAACATTGACGTGGCCGTTGATTATCGACCGCATTAGCACCGTGAGTCCGAACCTGGTTTGTTCGTTCGGATCGGCTCCCGAAGCAAGCAGGGCCGTAACCCGCGACAGGTCTCCGCGGTCCACCGCATCGGCGAGCAAGTCTGCATCCGACTTTGTCTTTTGCGCAGTCAAGACTGAGGACATTAATGCTCCTGTTTTCCTTACGGTGCGACTGTAATTCTGTCGCCTGGTTGAACCAACGGATCGGCCAACTTGCCCGAGTTTATTTCCTTAAGTTTGTAGCGAGTTGAGCGGAGCAGGCCGTCAGAACCTTCTCGAGCGAGTTCGATTTCGGTTTCCTGTGGCTTGTGGGTCACGCCGCCTGCCACAAGGATTGCCTGTGTTAGCGAAAGACTCTGTCGAAAGAGTTTCTCTCCAGGGATTTTTACTGCGCCACCAATATAGAAGTACTGCTTAGGCGCAGGCTGCACCATGATCACGTCGCCCGGCCTGATGAGAAGACCTGTGGCTGTCGGATCGGAAAGATCGATTGTGGATTGTTTGGCATTCGAAATTACGGTTGCGCGTTCGGCTTCCGGAAATGGTTGGGCGTCAGCCAGAACTACATACAGAGGAATAGCCTCTCTGCGAAGGACCTTTGTGCCAGGCTCTTTTACCTGTCCGCTGATTAGAACAGTGTGACTGGCGTAGTCTCGTACGCCGACCAGAACCTCAGGGCTCTCGCTTAATGCCAGCCTTATCAGTTCGCTCTTCAGTCTTTCACTGATCTCCTGCGCGGTTAAGCCCTCCACTGATAGCGGCTGGCCCAGGCCCGGGTATTCCAGTAGACCGGTTGGCGTTACCGTAAACAGACTCGATTGATTTAACCGAGAGTCCCGGACGCGGACTTCGAGGATATCGCCGACACCCACGCGATAAACGCGAGTAGGCTCAAGATTCGGTTGCCGTGCATCAGTTGAATTCGAGATATTGGCAGCAACCTTCTCCGAAACGGGAGAAGAAGGCTTGTCAGCGCCAGCTTGCACCTCTGTGGTCGTACTTTTTAGAGGAGGGGAGGCTGCCTGCTGCGACAATTTCTGGTTTGGCAAAGTAGAGGTCGTGCTTCCTGGGCCGGTAGCGGTTTTATCTTTGAAATTGCTTGCGCCGGTTTGCTCCCTGCTGACGCGAGGTGTGACCGGGGGCGAAATTGGAGCAGCATCTTCCGCCTGGGTTTTTGGAATGAGCTTAGCGGGAAGGACGTCTTTTTTCGCGTTTGCCTTGATTGCCGATTCCTGGCTCGCAGTTTTCTTCTGTTCGCGGACTTTCGCGTAGAGCGCGTGCACTCTTGTAATGGCTTTCTTGTTGTCAGGATCCAGTCTCAAACCGCGCTCAAAAGCGTCGATGGCTGCTTCCCAGCGTCCGGTATCAAAGTAGGCCTGACCCAAACCGAAATAGGCGTCAACGAGATTTGGTTTGAGCTGTATTGCCAACTGGAAGGCCACGGTCGCTTCGGAGTACATCTTCAAGCGAGAATACCTCAGGCCCTGGTCATAGAATTGTTTGGCCTTTGCTGGATCCGTTATGTTATTGGCCTTGCTTTGCCTCGCGTCGCTGCTAACAGATACAGGTGGCTTCCTGGCCTGGCCAACAACGCATACCTGGCAGGTTATTAAGATGACCAAAAACAGCGGTGACGAGTATCTGTATTGTGTCGTTTGCATATGGGTCAGCAGAGGGGGATCCGGTTATTTCCAAGCGGGCCTTGGAAGTCGGTCCTGGGATGCAGACCGGCTACTCAGTTTCCTTCCATAGCCCATGAATAGGGTTAACAAACTGAAGCGATAATCGGAGCTCTGCGTTTTGGACTTTCGGTATTTGGGATCAGAATTATTATATCAGAATCCCTTCCCGGTTAGCACGCCTGCCTACCTGAGAAGACCGATTCAGACATGAAGGTTTTTAAAACGTTACGTCCGCGTACGAACTATGAAAAACCATCACCAATGTGTTGGATGGGGGTTGACTTTCTGGGGATCTATTTGGCAAATTATCCGGACCCTGTTAGGCTTGCCTCCCAACAAAGAACGTACGCGTGGTGACCACCATGAGTCACAAGCGATTAGTGCTCTACCACCACACAACTCTGGAGACCGCTCACGATATCCATGCGAGCGGCTTTAAGGACAGCGTAGGATACTTCCTGAACAACCGCATCTGGACTGGTGTCTGGTTATCAGATATGCCACCGGAACACCCGACTCCGGGAGACGCGCTTCTCAAGGTGAAAGTAGACTTGGATGATGATCAATTGGCGCGGTGGGAGTGGGCAAGAGAGGGTGGCAGTTGTCGTGAGTGGCTCATACCCGCAAAGATTCTCAACCAGTGCGCAACCGTAGAACAATCCATTAATCTCCCCTGAATAGCCCACAGATACCAGGGCCTATTACCTCATCCAATGGGAGGCCTGCCGGCAATCTATCTGGTTTTCTTTGCGTTCCCCCGCAGAAAATCGATGAGAAGCAGTTCTGTTTCAAGATTTTTCAGGAGTAAACGCCCTATCAATCATTTTAATAGAGTCAGAACCCGAGGGTCGAAAATCCTTCCGCGCTTGCTGAAGAGGATAATGATAAATCCAGAGGAATATAAAAGATGAGCGATGGTCAGAGACTCCGAAACTCCAGAATCAAGTTGCGTTTAACACAGAAAGAACTAGCTAATTTGCTCGGGCTAAGACGGTGGATTTCCAGTTGGGAACGAGGGCACAATCCGCCACCGCCCTATATCTGGAGGGCAATTGCAAAACTCGAAAATGAGAAGAAACTTTCAAAGAGGATGTAAGCGGCTGGTCCTCACTTGCTCGCCGCTACATAGCCAAAGGGGATGGTTAGGGCAAGCTCTCCGCGCGTTTCCGCGTACTGGTTCAGATTCTTTTCCAGTTCGCTAAAAACGGTCACCTGCCGTTCTTCGGGAACTATCTGTTTCCAACCTGCCAAAAAGCCTAACTGAATAAAGTAATGGCAACTTTCGGGTCTTCCAATTCAAACTTGCTGTTTAAATAAGTAGTCATGACTCCTTGCCGGCCCCGAGTGCGTCTGTTCTTAAAGCGAGTTCAGGAATGATTTCTGCGCGCAGGGCCCCAAAGATCGAGGGTGCGACTTTTACTTTTATCTCTCGACTACCACCGCCGAGAATCACCCACTGTAGAGCAAGAACTCGCTGGTCTACGTAAAGCGGAAGTTGACTTGGTAGGGCGAGCGGCGTCACACCACCCAGTTGCATGCCAGTGATCTCCAGAGTCTGTTCGGGGGTGGCAAAAGAAACTTTGGATACGCCAAGCAGGTTTCTAACCCGTTTGTTTACATCCAGCCGAGTGTTTGCCAGGACGACGCAGGCCGCAAACTTTTTGGGTTCTTTCCGGGAAGCCACCAGAATAGTATTACAGGTATGTTCAAGCGAATAGCCGTATGTTTCACAAAATTGCGCAGTATCGGCAAACATTGGATCGATGCGAATGATCTCGTATGGAATACAGAGGTCTTCCAGAGCTTCCGTGACCTTATCTGCGGACGAATTCATTCCTTTTTCTCGCTGTTGCGGCACAGACAATAATTTGCCGGAACCGAGTTGTCCACTACTCTTTCTTACCAGGCCAGCAGGACACCGCTCAGAATGTTGGGACCCGATGGTGAGCCATTGGCCCGCAAATACTACTCCGAAAAGACGGAACGCGATCTCGACGCGGATGAGATAATTGGAGAAGCTGATCGCCAACAAATCCAAAAAGCATTTATCTGCTGCCAAGCTTCAGGACGAAGAAACCGAGCGGCTGCTAAAGCTTGTCAAGAAGAAGGGTTCGCGCGCCAGGAATGTGATCACGTTGGAAAAAGAAGAGGCGGAAGAAGGGAAGGTGATTGATCTCGTTGAAGTGCTAAAGAAGAGTCTTTCCGGCAAAGGAAAATGATCATGGATGGGCATGCCCAGAAATAGAAAGGACGCGCCTGTCCTTATGAAAGCATCATAAAAGCGTTTCCGGATTCTGGACTGGATTTCCGGGATTTGAACAAAACTTCCACCAAAGTCATTCTTGGTTTCCAAGATTCTTGAGTAATTAGCTGGACCGGACTGAAGAACTCTTTGGCTCTAGTTTTGCGTGCAACGATAAAACCGCTAAGAGTTTCAAGCAGATTTGATGGCCTCACATGTCAGCAGAGACCGGATGTGCGGCGTCCTGCCTAGGCTGGTTTATTCGTCTCTCTAATTAAACAGGCAGTACCGAACTGGGAGGTCTCCTATGAAGCGACGGTTGTTCGCAATCCCACTCATCACAGCGATTATTGTGCTAACAGCGTCGGCAGCCATTGCCGACCCGATCGTGCTCGGGCAGAGTGATACGTTCGAGAGTGGCACAACGCTCGGATGGGGCATCGGTATGCCGAGTCTTTTGGCTCCATTTGTGGCGGTAGGTGGGCCGGCAGGCGCTGCTGACCATTACCTGCAACTCACCTCATCGGGGGATCCCACTCTGCCGGGCGGACGTCTCGCAGTATTCAATACGACACAGTGGGCCGGGAATTACATTACCGCCGGAGTTAACGCTATTGTTATGGATGTGAATAACCTCGGCTCTACGGACCTGTACCTCCGCCTGCTGGTTGCTGATCCTATGTTCGGGCCGCCTTCGAATATTGCTTTCTCCACGAACGCGATCTTCTTGCCCGCTGGCAGCGGCTGGACCAGGGTGACATTCTTAATCGGGCCAGACGATTTGACGGTCGACCTGGGAACGGTCATCGGGGCACTGTCAAATGCGACAGAACTACGCCTGTTTCACAATCCAACGGCTGCTTTCCCTGGCCCAGGCGTCGGCATACCTCCGGTTGCTGCCAGTTTGGGAGTGGACAACATTACGGCAGTGGCCGTCCCGGAACCCGCTACAATGCTGCTACTAGGCTCGGGACTGGCTGGTATCGGCGCCGCCCTCAGGAGGCGCAAAGCCTCGCGCTGAACACAGACTCACACGTTTTGTAGGCACGGGCGGGCCGTTAATTTAGTGCTTCGCCTCCAGCCCCCTCGTCATCTTCACATGCTTTGCCGGCTGCCTCACCCGGATGCAAGACAAAAGACCCGCTAACTCGCGGACTTGCACTAGCGAGTGTTTAGTGTAAATTCGTGTGACTTCGTGTTCCGTTTAATAGATGAGTCAGCGCAAGTCCTACGACGCAGTGATTATCGGGTCTGGTCCAAACGGTCTCGCTGCAGGAATTGAGCTTGCCCGGAACGGCTATTCCGTCGTTGTCTTTGAGGCAGAAAAGAGTTGTGGCGGCGGCGCGCGCTCAGCGGCCTTGACATTACCGGGCTTTGTGCATGATGTCTGCTCGGCAGTGCATCCTTTAGCGGCCGGATCGCCGTTCTTTTCACGTCTGCCGCTTGCCGACCACAGTCTGCAATTCATCTTTCCACCGGCAGCCGTAGCCCACCCATTCGATGATGGAACAGCAGTGGTTCTGGAGCGCTCAGTCGAAGCAACCAGCGAAGCTCTCGGACGGGATGGTTCTGCCTATCGTCATTTACTGAAACCACTGGTTGCAGGCTGGAATGATCTGGCTGCAAACATTCTTGGTCCGCCAAGATGGCCTTCTCATCCAATTATGTTGGCGCGTTTCGGCCTGCGTGCGTTGCGTTCAGCTTGCGCCCTTGCAGAAAGCCGGTTCGCAGAACGTAACGCGCGCGGATTTTTTGCTGGTCTCGCCGCACACTCGTCGCTGCCACTGGAAAAAACGGCGACGGCAGCCTTTGGTCTGGTGCTAGGCGTTACCGGGCATGCGGTTGGATGGCCTGTGATCCGCAAAGGTTCGGGTGAGTTAACAGCGGCTCTTGTTAGTCTCTTTCAATCTTTTGGTGGGGAGATCATCACTGATAGACGCATCAGCAGGCTCGAGGAACTACCTGAGCACCGGGTAGTGCTCTGCGACATTACGCCGCGTCAACTCTTACGGCTCGCAGGAGATCGGCTCCCCGCGCGATTCCAGCAAAAACTGCGCGGCTATCGTTATGGACCAGCGGCATTCAAAATTGATTGGGCACTTGACGCGCCGGTTCCCTGGGCGGCCCAGGGTTGTTTCCAAGCGGCCACGGTTCATCTGGGGGGAACGCTTGAAGAGATTGCCGAGTCTGAGCGCGCGCCCTGGCGCGGCCAGCATGCAGGCAAACCTTTCGTCCTGGTTGCCCAACCAAGCCTGTTTGATCCCACTCGTGTGCCTGTAGGAAAGCAGACGCTTTGGGCGTACTGTCATGTTCCGAACGGCTCAAATGTCGACATGACTGAAGCAATTGAAACTCAGATTGAACGATTCGCGCCCGGATTTAGAAAACATGTGCTGGCGCGCAAAGTTACAACCCCAGCCCAACTCGAGCAGTACAATGAAAATCTTATTGGCGGTGATATTAATGGTGGGGCGCAAGATCTGGGGCAGCTTTTTCTCAGACCCACGGCGTTGCTTTATAGAACCCCTCTTAAGGACGTCTACATCTGCTCCTCATCGACCCCGCCTGGCGGAGGAGTGCATGGCATGTGCGGTTTTCACGCTGCGCGACTCGCCATTCGCCGTCTGTCAAAGGCTGCGTCGTAACGCGTCAGCCTCTCCTCCAGCTTAGTCCGTGCAGGCGCGAAAGTCTGGCGAGAGAAACGTTAAGTTTTTGTGCTGCTTTAGTTTACGCGCATACCTTATGATGGTTCATGATGACTAGTCAGATTGCCATCGTTCTCATATTGCTTCTGGTTGCGCTCGTACTCTTTTCCACCGAGCGAATCCCGATCGAAATTGTCTCCATCTTGTTGGTGATGGCCCTTGTCGTTACCAATACCCTTTCCGCAAGCGACGCCTTTGCTGGCTTCGGGAATGATGTGGTCATCACAATTGCTGGTCTATTCGTGCTTACCGGCGGACTTGCCAAGACTGGCGTAATAGATGTGGTGGGAAGACGTTTGCATCGCATCGCAGGCGATAGTGAGTTTCGTATTTCCGCTCTTATTATGCTCGCCGCGGCAGTCTGCGCCGGCCTGATGAAAAACACTACGACGACGGCGATGTTTCTTCCCGTAGTTTTGGGAATTGGCACACGGAGAAATATCAGTCCTTCAAAACTCCTGATGCCGCTCGCCTTTGGGGCCATTCTGGGTGGCACCTGCACTCTCATAGGCACCTCCACCAACCTGGCTGTCAGTGGCGCCTTACCCCGCTACGGTATCGAGCCGTTTTCAATGTTCGAATTGACAAAAGTGGGTGTGCCAATTGTTGGTGTGGGAATTCTTTACATGTTGCTTTTGGGGTTACGCCTCTTGCCCGTTCGGGAGTCGCCATCGTCTCTCACCGAGCAATATCACGTACGACAATACATGACCGAGGTGATAGTGTTAGACAACTCACCGCTCATCGATAAGACCCTGGCTGAGGCGCGGATTAGCGACGAACTCGATCTCACAGTATTGGGGATTCTTCGTGGAGCCCAACAGTACAGGATTGCGCCGCACAAGATGGAGAAAATCAAAGCCGGTGACTTGTTGCTTGTTCAAGGCCGAGTAGAAGACATATTAAGAGTGAAGTCCGAAGCAGGGATCGAGATTAAGGCGGATTTTACCCTGAGCGATGCTTACCTGGAGGGAAGCGACGTGGAGCTCTTTGAGGCTATGGTGCCGCGCAGCTCCGAATTCATAGGGAGCACGTTAAAGCGACTCCAGTTTCGCCAGCGTTACCAACTCGTGGTGTTGGCGATCAATCGCCATGGGGTAAATCTGCTATCGAAGGTGAGTAGAGTAAGACTGAGGTTTGGTGATGTACTCCTGGTACAAGGGAACCGCGAACATGTCGAGGGTCTCGCACGCGACGGCCAAATATTGCTGCTGGAGGAGATTTCTGAACGTCAAACGCGGACGGGAAGAAGACCTTGGGCGCTACTGGCCTTCGGAGTGTTTCTGTTCTTTTCGGTTACTCACATTGTCCCTTTGCCGATTGCCGTACTTTCAGGAATCCTGATTCTTCTCGCTAGCCGGTCGGTGCGAACGTCGGAAATTTATGAAATGATCGAGTGGCGATTAATTGTTCTAATAGCCTGCATGATCAGTTTTGGGGTGGCAATGGAAAAGACACGAGCTGATCAATATCTTGCAGAGCTAATCGTAAGGAGTGCTGCTCAGTACGGCCCACTTGCTATACTGGCTGGATTCTTCATCATGACGGTTGCGCTTACGCAACCAATGTCCAACCAGGCCGCCGCTCTCGTGATGCTGCCGATAGCAGTGAAAACTGCCTTGGCGCTGGGACTCAATCCGAGGGCATTCGCTATTGGAGTTACCTACGCGGCGTCTTGTTCCTTTCTGACGCCTCTCGAGCCAGCTTGCGTGCTGGTGTACACACCGGGACGTTATCGCTTCCTGGATTTCTTGAGAATTGGCTCAATCCTGACGATAGCAGTATTCGCTGTAGTGCTGTGGTTGCTTCCGGTCTTCTGGCCCTTGCAACCGACCGTGCCGTAGGAATGAGAACCAATCAGAGCAAACAGTCAACTCTCGATAATCGCAGTCAGGAAGGGTTGCTTGCACCCGCTGATACAGAACCAGTGCGCTGCGAGATCAGCGGGTGCAAGCAACCCTTCCTGACTGCGATTTACTTAAGACAGCGGGTGCAAGCAACCCTTCCTCCTGACTGCATCGGGCGGAAACTCTCTGCAACAGCTAAGCAGCAGTCTCAGTCTGATCACTAGTCTGCGCAACGCCTATCTGCCCCATTAGCGCTTCCGTTTCTCCAGCGGTCATGGGATAGGAGAACAGGAAACCCTGACCGTAACCACAATCCATATCCTTCAGATGCTCCAACTGCTCCTCAGTTTCCACGCCTTCAGCCACCACCTTTAGCCCCATATTCATGGCCAGGGCAATAATCGTACTGACTATCTGATTCTTTTCACAACCAGACTTGCGGGCGATGAAAGAGCGATCAATCTTCAAAACATCGATTGGGAAATTGTGCAGGTATGAGAGAGATGAGTAGCCAGTACCAAAGTCGTCCATGGAAAGTTGAATACCGAGTTCATGGAGACGCATGAGCATTCCAGTCACAATCTCCGTATTTTCAATCACGACGCTTTCGGTGATCTCAAGTTGTAGATTGTGGGGATCAAATCCCGTCTGATCCAATGTGCTTTTGATCTGCTCAACAAGATTCGGCTGCAAAAACTGCTTGCCGGATAGATTTACACTCAGAGTCAGATTGCGATAGGCCGGATGCTGATCCTGCCATTGCCTCATCTGCCGGCAAGCACGCTCCAGGACCCACTTGCCTAGATGAATTATCTGGCCAGTATCTTCGGCCACTGAGATGAAATCTGCTGGTGAAACGAGCCCCCGCTCAGGGTGATGCCAGCGGACGAGAGCCTCAAAGCCTGTGATCTTGCTTTCGTCCCTCAGGGAGACAATAGGTTGGTAATAGACCTCGAATTCCTTCCGTTCGATGGCTCGGCGCAAGTCATTCTCCAGTTGCAGGAGTGCTACCGCCCGAGCATGCATAAACTTATCAAATATCTCGTAGCAGGCCCGGCCTCGAGCTTTGGCACGATACATGGCCGTGTCAGCATCCCTTAAGATGTCCTCAGGATTAGAGTAGCCAGTACTCGAAAGAGCTATGCCGACGCTGGTCGTGGCGAAGATCTCGTGACCGCCCACGTCTACCGCTGTTCGCAGGCTCTCCTGAATTCTTCGGGTAATGTGTATGGCCACATTAGTTTCCGCCATGCCATCGAGCAGAATCGCAAACTCGTCACCGCCAAGTCTGGCTACGATATCGATGTTTTGTCTGACTGACTGTTCCAGGCGCCGGGCGATGCTAATCAGCAGCTCGTCGCCCACATTATGGCCCAGGCTGTCATTGATGTTCTTGAACCGATCGAGATCACAGAAGAGCACCGCGTAGAGATGACCCTTCGAGCGTTTAGACCGGCTGATCGCAGTCTTCAAATACTCTTTGAAGAGCGAACGATTGGGCAATCCTGTGAGCGAATCGTGGAAGGCATCGTGCTGTAGCTTATCTTCTGCATCTTTTCGTTTGGTGATGTCCAGGGAATTGAGCACAATCCCTTCGATCGTCGGTTCAGCCATCAGATTCGTGCAAATGTTTTCCACGTAGCGCCAGGAGTTATCGGCGCGCAGCAGGCGCCACTCAATGTTTGCAGTTGAATCCGGCACTCTGAGCAGGTCGGTAAAGAAGGCGATTGCCCTGGTTTGGTCTTCCGGATGAATTAAATCTATCAACTTATTTCCGTTTAGCTGGTCCGAAGAGTAGCCAAAAACGTGGTTGATAGAGGGACTGGTAAACTGAATGGAGAGATCCCGGTTGAGGATGGTGATGACGTCGGAGGATCTTTGCGCCAGAGACTGAAACCTTATTTCGTTGCTCTTAATCGTCTCGTGCGCTCGGTCACCGGATCGAATGGCGCTAATTTGTCTGGCGACGGCCATCGCGGTTAGGGCTACGGCGCCTACAATCAGTCCGCCAAGTGGTTCAGTCCAATAGTTGTAAGTTGAAAAGAGTAAGAGCCCGTAAACAAATCCAATTGAGAGGTATGGCAGCAAGCGAAAGTTTCCAACGATGGTTACAGGTTGTGGCTTCGAGGGGTCGCTCAAGGTGCGACGCGCTAACTGACAACTCACGAAGAGGACCAGTGTGGACATTGCCCAGAGCGTATCCACGAGGAAACTGCTGTGCTGTTTATCGTATAAGCTGACGTGCCCATAAGTGAGGTCCGCTGCGAAGAAAAGCAGCAGACCCAGTATCAGAAAGCCAAAGGGTAATCGGTTTTTCTCCTCAGGCGTGGCTAATAAGACGCTGGCGGAGCCAAACAATATGGCGAGGTCCCCGGTGGGTTTGATCAAAGACGCTGCGGTTGGCAACAATCCGTTATTGATTTCAATCGGAGCGGGATGGACCAGGAAGTACCAGATGGCAATACCACCGCTGATCATAACTATGCCAAGATCCAGCCAAAATCTCTCCCGCTCATTGCGTGATCTTAATATCGTCGGGAATGACAGCAGACTGAAAAGCAGTAGCAGGTAGAAGGCAGCCGACAGAGCAGTGGCCAAAAACGTTAGAAAGGACGCCTCTATTACACCTCCCGAAGCGGGCCGCAGACAGTCGCCAAGAAAGAGGGCCAGGAAAGCAAAAGCGAGCAGTCTCCAGGCACGTCGGGATCGGGTGTCAAAGTTAGGCTGATTTGATATCTGCCAGGCCAATAAGACGGTGAGAGCTCGAAGCGGAAGCAGGGCGATACTATTAACAACTTGCCGGGTTGTTTCGCCTCCCCAGTGAAAAAATGTCCAGCTTAGGTAGGCCACGACGTAGATAGCGGCTAGAAGCGTCAGGCCGGTCCACGTAGTCTTCCGCGGATTATCGGGAAGTTGCAGGGAATTGGCAGTCATGAAGGGTATTTTCCTTGAATTTGTAAGGTCTCTTCGTTGGGATTTGCCGATAGATCAGGCCTGAAATGTACTTGCATCTCGCAACGGGGTGATTCGGCCGGGAATACTGGATCTCTCGGAACTCGGAGAATTGAGGCACTCCGCAGTGAGGGAAATCCGGTTGTTATGGAAGTCTTGCAAAGCTGGGAAGCTCTGCCGAGCCGGGATTTGGCTCAACTTAACTATACATGGTTCTTTCGTTTAAGACAACGCGTAGGCTGCTCGGGCTGCTCGGGAGGGATCGCGGTGTTTAGAGGGGAAATGTGCCAGGTCCATTCCGCTTAAGCGACAGGAAAACGAAGAGTTCCACTCCCAGAAGTCACAGGGAATTATGGAGTTAATCGCGCAAGAACGATTCCGGGCGTTTCCGGCGATCAATCGAAAAATGGCTGCTTCTGAAAATGGTAGGCTTCGGTGGTTCCTTGGCCGAGTGTAAGAGCTGGCAAGAGAGGGGCTTGCTGGAGGCGGCGATCGGAATCGAACCGATGAATAAAGGTTTTGCAGTCTCGGAAGGCCTGTTCTCCCGAGATCACCGCCGTGCCGAGTTGTGCCTTTTTGTTGGGCTTTTCATGTACTCTAGTTAGGGTGCGTTTACCCAATTTCGCTGCTGCCGCGCCTTGTTGTGTAACAAGAGTGATACACGATCTCATCAGCCTAGAAACCCGAGCAATGGTTCAAACAAGGAAGGCGAGATCAGAAGCACGGGACAAAATGTTAACGGTGATCCGGTGGTGCTTTCGCTTGATCATCACTAAGAAGAAACTTGACGACACCACTGATGCCAGTCCTCGGTCGTTGCTTGGAAGATCGCCTTGGCGGCGGCGGGTAAACCATCCTGGGGTTTGTTACTCAAATCACGCTTCACCCTTGCGACAACACGCTTGCTGCCGAGATGCACGTTCGCAGTCTCTCGACCTATGGCTTCAAGCAGCTTGTACTCGTTGCGACCCTTCGGCAGCATCGTTAGTTCAACGCGACTACAGTTCGGGCCGAGCCGCCGTACAACCCAACCTTTACGCAACTCCAGGAAAGGATCTTCCTGCTCCGATTGACTGTAGGACAAAACCTGGGATAGCATCCTGTCTCACAAAACTTACAGGTTGGTCCCCCAGTTAGGTGCGGCATTCCTCCGGTACCACCTCTAAACCAATTTCAACATTCCTTCTTGCGCTCTATTCAAGAACCGCAAAGAGGGTTATAGCAAGATACAAGGAGAATCGACGGTTATGAAAAACCAATCCCCCTCAGAGAGACTAAATACCGCTTCAACAAGAAGGCTGTTGCACGTTGGTTTTGTGACGACTATTGTCGGGTCCCATTCTGCTTCTGTCGTGCCGCACGGAGTCATGGGAGACTGCGGCGAGGTTGACGACGACTTTGGCACAGGAGGCAGAGTCACCCTTTCAAAACGGATTTTGTTTGCATCCTTGTTGGCAGCGATTCTGTTTGCGCCGACTGTGGCCGCAGCCAGTGGTGTTCATCCATTATTCAACCTGCAATCCACCACGCGGTCACCCTTTCCCAGTGACCGCTTCACCCGGCGGGATTCCCGGCAGAACACCAAGTTGCGCGTCAATCTGCCGCTGCCGGATTGCACCACGCATCCATCCGATTGTCTTGATGTCGCACTTCTGAATCAGCTCGATGGCTTCAACACGCAGCCGCGAATTTCGATTCCTTTTGACGGCGCCATTGACCCATTTACAGTCACCAGCGAGACTGTTTTTCTTGTCCGGGTCGGCTCCCTTTCCGATCCCGATGATTTCCCCGCGCAGATCATTGGTATCAATCAAGTCGTATGGGACCCTTCCACGCTGACCCTCTTTGTTAGTTCCGATCAGCATCTGGACCAGCACACCCGTTATCTGCTGATCGTCACCAAAGGTGTCCGTGACGCGGCAGGCGATCCGATTAGGGCTTCTGAAGAGTTTCGAGAGTTGCGTCATCGAGGGGATTCCCACGAGGGCGGAGATTCCGACGATGGGAGAGATTCCGCGGCGCGGCGATATAGCAAGCTTTTGTCCCGTGCACTTAGTGAAGGTGAACTGGAGGAAATTGCGGCTGGTGTTTCTCGCCGGCATATTGCGGCGGCCAGCCTCTTTACGACCGGAAGCGTGACCTCCACGCTGGAAAAGATCCGCGATCGGATCAAGGCCGCGCCGGCGCCAGGCGTCAACTTTAATCTAGGTTCAAACGGCGAGCGCACGGTGTTTCCTGTGAGTTCTGTTCTGGGAATCCTTTTTGGGCAACAGGTGAGCACAATTGGCCCGCTTAACACCGTTCCGGTACCGACGATTGCGCTACAGATTCTCCCGGGGGTAGGCTCAATCGCTTTTGGGAAATTTAATGCCATGAACTTTGAGACTTCAGGCGCTTTTATTCCAGCAGTTCCCACACGCACAGGAGTACCCGCGGTCCAAAGCACCCAGGACATTTACTTCAATCTGTTTCTTCCCGTCGGGCCTCGGCCGGCAAACGGATGGCCGGTGGCTATCTTCGGGAACGGCTTTTCTGATAACAAAAACAACAGCCCGCTGGGTATGGCTTCCACTCTCGCGACGTATGGGATTGCCACGCTGGCCATCAATACAGTCGGACATGGTTTTGGCGCGGCTGGCACTCTGACCGTGTTCCAGAGTACGGGTGCTGTCGTGCAGCTGCCTGCTGGAGGACGCAGTGTAGATCAGAATGGCGATGGCGTGATTGACTCAGTCGAGGGCGTGTACGCCACCGGCGCCCACGCCGCTATCGGTTGGCGCGACGGACTCCAGCAGACTGTGGCCGACGTGATGCAGGTGGTTCGCGCCATCCAGGGCGGAGTGGACGTTGAGGGCAATGGCTCCGTGGCACTTGATGCCAGCCGCATGTACTATTTTGGACAATCTTTCGGTGGGTTTTACGGCACCATTCTTCTTGGCATTGAGCCGGATATTCATGCGGGCGTTCCCAATGTTCCCGGCGGCTCTCGTCTAGATCTCTCGCGCCTCAGCCCCGGAGGCCGCCTAGGACTCGGTGTAGCTTTGGCCTTGCGCATACCGTCTTTGATCAATATTGGCGGGATCAACTTTAATGACAACATGCCGTTGCGTAACCAGCCGCCGGTGATCAATACCGTGCCGGGCGCCATTGACATCCAGATTGTTGAGGACCGGGGTAATTGGCTGGAGCAGGCTGGCGATCCGGTGGCCTGGGCGTCGTTCATACGAAAGTCGCCACTGCCTGGCGGAACGGCCAAGAACGTTATTATTCAGTTTGCTCGCGGGGATCAAGTCGTTCCCAATCCGACCACCACGGCACTGATTCGCTCGGGTGATCTGGCTGATCGGACAACCTTGTTCCGCAATGACCTGGCTTTTGCCCTAGGGGTTGGTTTTGATAAGGACCCGCACATATTCCTAGTCAACCTTTTGGGCTCGCCCGCTGCGTTTTTTACGGCGATTCAAGCCCAGACACAGATTGCCGTGTTCTTTGCTTCCGATGGGGCTTTGACCATTGATCCGGACGGTCCAGGGCCGTTGTTTGAGACACCAATTAATGGTCCTCTACCTGAGGACCTGGCCTTTATTCCGTGATCCAGAGGATTTGGGTACTGGCCGGTGCGGAGTACCCGCCCCCGAGCTTGACCAGGGTGACTCCGCAGAGGCAACTCGCAAGGTAGTGATACAGGAGTGATACTCGTGAAAACTGGCAGCTAACGGGTCGCTTGCAACCCATTGAATCTATTGAGTATCTGGAGGCGGCGGTCAGAATCGAACTGACGAATAGTTTTGCAGACCATTCGGGCCACTTCGCACTGAATACCACCGAGTATCATAGACGCATAAATATTGGCCTTTCGACTTGCGGCAGGAACTCAGTAGCACTCCATGTGTGCAGGTAGTCGCTACATTATCCGCTACTCCGAAAACTTGCGCCCTCCTTTTTAGAGGTGAGCCTTCGTGAAAGGTTTGCGACAACTGGCACACAAGACTGCCTCTTTTTTAGATGTCACCTTTCGTTGAGAGATTGGCGCGAAATCGGTGCTGGGCTCTCCCAGCCCAAGCCTGAAAAGCGGTAGGAATAATCACCGCGACCTACCGGCCAGTTTTTTCCGGGTCCCACAATCAATCAGGAGGAATCCATGATCACAAGAAGTTACCCCCAAACTTGCAAACGAATTGTCAAAAAGAGAGCGCGAATTCCTGGCAGCAAGTTTCTGCTGACATCCCTAATCGTGGCCTCCTTCTGCTTTCTGGTGGTTCCACTCACTGCGACCTCCACGTTAAGCTCGTTACCAGAAGCGAGGGTTGCCACGGCGGCGGATCTATTTGGGGGAACCGATGCTAAAGGTGGCGCTGGAGATTTGCTGCTCAGGAACGACCACGTGGAAGCGATCATCATGGACGTTGGGACGACCAGCGATCTGCCTGTGCCCCTCACCGCATTTCAGGCTCCGTCAGGGGGAGTGATCATTGACCTCGGTCGGCGTGGTCAGAATAACGATCAGATGAATGAGATTTTTCAGGTCGCTAATCTGGACGGGAATAATGCCTTCATCTACGTAAACAAGACGATCTCTGCAGCCGGCTCTGATCCTGCGTGGATCAAGGTTTCTGGCATAGTGCTGCTCAGCGGGTTTTCGACTCCTTCCAGTCCGAAACTCCTCGCCGAAACAACTTATGCGCTCAGCAGCGCTGACGACTTCATCACCATCACTACCAATGTCAGGAACATTTCTCCAGCGCAGGTGCCCCTCTTTCAAATCAGCGACGTGAACCTGCTTGTCGCAAGAAACTCGCTGCCGTTTGCGCCCTTCCCCGGGCGCGGATTCGTTCAACCACCGCTGAGTCTTTTGAATCCCCTCCCAGCACTCGGCGTCTTTCCGTTCGTGGGATTCCCTGGAGCGCTTGATGAGAGCGACGGGGTGGTCGATCCGAATTTACTGGCTTCGGGGCAGAGCGGTCAGGTTAGCCCGATCTCCTATTCGCTATTGGGCGGCTCGCTCGCTTCACCGCTCGTCGGAGCCAATCACCCGCTGCTGTCAGGCGTCGGCTCGTCGTTTCAACCCTTAGCGGCAGGCGCGACTCGCACTTTCACTCGTAGATTACTCGTCGGCACTGAGAACGATGTCAACGCTGGCGCCACAAGAGCTTTTCCGTTACTCGGTCTTCCGGCGGCACCACTTTCAGGTAGAGTTGTCGACTCTGGGGGCAGGCCAGTGCATCGCGCCAGTGTCACCGCGATCAACGTTGCGCCGGGCGCGCTTGCTCCGTTCGTCAGCGGATTTGTAACCCAACTCGACGCCAATGCTGACGGCGTGCCTGATGGTCTCCTGGGTCCATTTGCCGGAGGCGAGCCGTATCCAATTAACCAGACGCTCACCGATGTGAACGGTGAATTCACCATCGCGTTGCCTTTCTTTGCTCCCGTCAATCAATACAAACTCGAGGTACGCGCGGAAGGGAGGAACCGTGTCACCACCGCGCCCTTTGCGACAAACTCACTTCCTTCAAACTTGACGATCACAGTTGCTGAACAGGGAACCGTTCGCTTCAGTGTCGAGCAAAGCAACTCGGAGCAACACCAGTCTTCGTCGATGGAAGATGACCACGAAAATCATCGGGTGGCTGCCAAGCTGACGTTCATTGGTATAGACGGAACACCCAACCCAAATTTCGGCGCTACCGTGGTTGATCGAGACGACTTCCCCGGTCTGGCTAGAAGTCCCGCCGAAGTGGCGCTCGGCAAAACCCCAATTACCGCTTCAACAGTCAGTCACCTCTCAGAAGTGTTCGGAGGAAGCCCAACGCACAACGTTGTAGTCGATCAAGACGGGCGCGGTAGAGTGAAAGTGGCGCCGGGCCGTTACAGGGTTTACGCCTCGAAAGGCATTGAATACACGATGGATGTGAAGACTATCGAAGTGCACGCGGCCAACACAACAAACGTGAAGCTTTCAATAGCGCGAGCAGTAGACACCAAAGATTTCATTTCAGCTGATTTTCATGTCCACTCGGTCAAGAGTCCGGACAGTTCCACGCCAATGGAAGATCGAGTTGTTAGCCTGCTGGCCGAGGGAATCGAAGTTTTCGTTCCCAGCGATCACGACTACATTTCGGATTTTGCACCGGTCATCGCCCGGATGGGATTGGCTAAACAACTGGTTGCGTTGGGCGGGATTGAATTAACCGGAAACCTTCCCGTGCCAGCCAGCCCACTCACCGGAAACATCAATGCGTTTCCGCAGGGCATCGGTCACTGGAATGCTTTTCCTCTGAATGCGCGCCCAGGGTCCAGAAGAAACGGAGCGCCAAGCGATGAATTTATTACTCCGGCGATAGCGATTGACAGGCTCCGGGCGCTCGATTCTCTTCCGGTAGCGCCGGATTTTGCGAGTGCCGCCCAGATTGCGTTTGCCGCTCAGGATCAAGAGGACATGGAGATTGTCCAGTTAAACCACCCGCGTAGAGGGGTTGCTGGGCTCACGGTTATCGGTCTGTTTAGAACTCTGGCGGGGACCGGATATGACCCCACTCTTCCGCTAACTTCCTTTCCCAACAACCTGCTTCTGAATCTTACTTCGCCGTATGGAACAGGCACCACACCTTTGAGCTTTGACGCAATGGAACTTTTGAACGGAGCGAGGCCAATAGATCTTAGGGATTACCTGGCGGTGAGAAGAGACTGGTTTAGTTTGTTGAATCAGGGCGTATCTCCGACAGGTACTGGAGTTTCCGACTCGCACCAGATCGCCATCCAGTCGGTCGGCACATCCAGAAGCTTTGTCCGCATGAAGCGCGATTCAGTTCCCCGGTTTAAGGAAGATAAGTTCGTGAAAAGCATTAAAGGGATGCAAGTGATCGGCAGCTCCGGTCCTTTCATCGATTTTACGATTAAGGGCGAAGGAAGAGCCGAACTGGGTGAGACAACAAAAATCAGAAAAAATCGCGTGACGCTCGATCTTGAAGTGTCGGCGGCTCCCTGGATCCCAGTCGAGGAGATACGAATTTATGCCAACGGGCAACTCGTCGCGACGTTTCCGGTGACAAATAACCCCAACCCGGCCACCGGCTTTCCCCATGGTTTCCGAATCAAGAGATTCGCGGAAAAGATAGTTGTCACGGGTTTGACTGCAGATACATACTTTGTGGTGGAGGCCGGAGTCAAAATAGATCAGAACGGGAATCCTCTCAATCCAGGAAGAATGACCTTGCTCAACATCGTAGCTCCGCAGGCAGTTTCCTTTTCCTTCACAAATCCTATTTTTGCTGATTTCAGAGGAGATGGGATTTCGTGGTCTCCGGGAGCGCCGGCTTCTACGACTCAGACCTTGAGTTTCAGAATTGAGGATGGTGACGACGACTGAAGACCACCTGCATTCCAGAAGCCAGCGCGCGGATTAGCCGCAACCAACCACTTGCGCCTGCTTCGCAGGCTCGTTGAATGCTCCCAACTCACTTGCATTCGGTCGAACTGCTTGGCCAAAAACTTGCACAAAAAATAAGAATTCAACTTCTTGTTACCGAGACCGGAGAGAATGCGACCCATCAATCTTAATGGCCTTTCTATCCTTTGTGTTCCTGCTCTCTGAGAAGAATAGTTTTTGGAGAATTGAGAGTAATTAATGATCATCACCACCTATTACGTTGATGTTCCGGTTGATGGCAGCTCCATGCGTACCTTCATTGCTGCTCCAAAAGTGGCTGGCAAGTATCCCGGTATTCTTTTCTACTCTGATATTTTCCAGCTCACCGGACCAATGCTGCGTTCGTGCGCGCGCCTGGCCGGATATGGTTTTGTTGTGGCGGCACCGGAAATTTATCATCGCCTCGAGCCTCACGGCTTAGTTATTCCTTTTGACGATCAGGGACGCACACGAGGATTAGAGGATGCGGCCAAGACGCCAGTAGCCGATTTCGACGCCGATTGTCGCGCGGCGCTGAATTATCTGGCCCAGCATCCGGCTGTGGCCGCGGGCTAACGGCCGAGGCTTCAGTGCTTCAGCAACAACTAATTTCGATATTTCAATGAGGCGACTCCAACCAGCCATGGCCTACACCGAGCAGCTTCAGCCACTTATTCACGAATTTCGCCCGGCTTGGCGCGTTCAAGATGAATCTTGATAGAGCGAATCGCCCTCTGACCACAAGTGCACGGCTTCTCGGGCTGTTAACTCACGAACGGGCTATCGAGTTCCGCTTCCTTCTTAGCCGCCTGAAGCCGTTTGAGTTCACCTCGATCATTTCGTTGAGTTGAGCGGGCGGAACTGTGGATCGGCTCTCCTGGTATTTTTCTGGACGCAGACTTTCAGCAGGAATATCAAAAGCGCATCCGAGCCGCTGAAAGCTCGTCGACGCGCTTCATCTTCCAACAAATCCGCGGCCTGCTCGGAGGCGTCATCCCACAGTGCCGCGAACTCCGGATGTGCTTTCCTTCGGCGGTAAGCGGTGCGACGGACAATGCCTGCCGCTTGAGCAGCTGCTGTGATTGAGTTTCCATTCTCTGCCCCAGTTTCTGGGTTTTCTAGGTTTGTTGGGTCCTATATATATGGTAGACCCAACAAACAGAATCTTTAAGACTCGAAAGCTGTCTTAAACATCTCTCACACCCTGAATGAGTCCTTTATGTAGCCAAGTGGTAAAGAGTCGCTACAGTTTCCGCTACACCTTGCACACCTCAATCATGCGGTTGGACCACGAGCGTCTGTATGTTGCTGTGTGTGTGAGACTTATTGGAGGCGGCGATCGGAATCGAACCGATGAATAAAGGTTTTGCAGACCTCTGCCTTACCACTTGGCTACGCCGCCGCCCTGAAAGGATGAAGGATGAAGGCGGAAGGATGAAGCCAAAAACAGGCAGCGAAAGCGCCTCGCTTTCATCCCTCATCCTTCCGCCTTCATCCTTTGATGGCCTGGAGCGGGAGACGGGATTTGAACCCGCGACTTCGACCTTGGCAAGGTCGCACTCTACCACTGAGTTACTCCCGCTTTGAGCAAAATCGATTCTAATGATTCAAAAGGGCTTGTCAAGGAAAGGGCGAAGCGAGCAAAGGGCAAAGAGCAAAGGGCAAAGGGCAAGGTGCAAAGAGCACGGGGCAAGGGGAGGGCAAAGGGCAAGGTGCAAAGAGCAAGGGGCAAAGGGCAAAGGGCAAGGTGCAAAGAGCAAGGGGCAAAGGGCAAAGGGCAAAGGGCAAAGAGCTAAGGGCAGAGATCTGAGAGCAAATAGCGCAGTAGCGCGCCTGGGCGATATTGCTCTTCAAATCCGCAATCCGCAATTCGCAATTGCTCTTACCCTTTGCTCTTTGCGCTTTGCCCTTTGCTCTTTGCCCTTTGCTCTTGCTCTTAGCTCTTTGCCCTTTGCTCCACAGTTCCGCACAACAAACGGTGCAATGCGAGAGGGGATCAACCCAATAACATTGCACCGTTGTTTCTGACCCGGTGTCTCACGTCGGTACCGGCGCGCAACAGTCAGGCCTATGCTGCGCATTCTAAGTGGCAAGAGCACACTCGTCAACAGATCGAGGTGAAATAAAACACGCCCTAAAAATTCGCAGTAAGGAAGGGTTGCTTGCACCCGCTGTTCCCTCACTTGAATGGCCATTTATCGGCGGGTGCAAGCAACCCTTCCTTACTGCGAGTTGACTGGGGTGCGGTTCAGATGCAGTTCAGTTATTAAACTCACATAGATGTTTCCTAGTCCCAATATCTTTCCTGCCAGCGACGCTTGCGAAATTTTTCTTCCGTCCAGAAGTTTCGTATTAGTTCAATCTCTGCAACGCCCCCTTCAGGAGGCCAGACAATACTGACAACGTCGTAGCGATAGCGCGCACTTGTCAATCCAAATATGCGACGATAGGCGCGAGCACCGCGCGTTATCTGGCGCTGCTTGCGGAGATCAACGCTTACTGAAGGGACGGCGAACCAATCTGAGGCCCTCGTTTTTACCTCTACAAAACAGAGTGTGGCATCGTCGTAGGCGATCAAATCAATCTCTACACTGACCACTGCTCCCTTTCGATTTTGGCCGACCGGTACCGAGAAGTTTGCTGCTACCAGCCTATAACCAGCCTGCTGAAGATAAGCCGCTGCAAGTTCTTCGCCGCGCCGACCTAGTTCTGATTGTGCCAGGTGGGTTGAGGGTTCAGGCGAGGAGGTTTCAGGTGAGGAATCGTTGGCGTGTGCCACTTCAGGTCTCCAGCATTTGTTTGAGTTTATCGAGCGTTTTGCCCCAAAAAGCCTTCATTTTGGCGGCAGCTGAAAAATTGGGCAGCTTGCTATGCTGCACTACAACCTGGCTCTTATCGGCGCCCTTTGGAAGAAAATAGATTTCCAGGCTTGTCTCTCCGTCTTTCCACGTAACGCGCATCGACTTGTTTGTCGTCGCCTTGCGCACAGCTAACCCGTCCTGCCCTAACCACGCTTTCCGAAGCCTCTCATCGGAAAATGCTTTGTAGACCCTTGATACGCCTACATCGAGCGTGCGGCTGACGCTGATTTCATATCCGCTTGCTCGCTCATGCTTCTCGCGTAAACCTCGCTGTTGCTCGTAAGTTACTGTCACCATTTGTTGCCACCATGGGCCAACAGCATGTTCAGACTTGAGATAGCGGACAATCTCCTGATGGTTCATCTTTTTCGCGCCGGCCTTGTCCAGGATAGCGAACCACTGCTTCCAGGTTTTGCCTGTTCTCGTTTGCACGGCCTCATCACTCATACGTGGGCCAGCCGGGCTAGTAACGGTTTTGCTCATTGTAGGCCTCCTCTAAACATCTCGATCGTAAGCGACTTTCAGCCATTGCTTAACTTTTGATCGTCGGCTTCGGTGCCTTTTCCCACAGAGCGTTCAGCAATCAACCAGGCTGAGTTAGTACCAAGACCATGCTCTTCTTTGAGCCACTTACGCCGGGCTTCCTCGTCCTTTGGTCCCGATTTTTTTACCAGACGGGCCCACTCCTCAAGCGAGCGGCCGGTCTTCTCCTTTAGTTCGGCGACCCATTTCTGGGTCATGAGAACGCCTGGATGGACGCCGTAAATCGACTTCTTTGTTTGAGTTGCTGGCTTCGACATGTGGTTCCTCCGATTTGCCACAAAATATCAAAAACCAGCTATTTTTGGCTTCTTCGAAATTGCTATCTCACCTGCTGAGGTCGGCGCTGGAAAGAAATCGAGGTGGCTGGCGAGCCTTAATTGCTTGCTCGAAAGCATAGGCAAACTGTAGAAGTTTTGGCTCGCTCCATGCTGCGCCAAAAAACGAGATGCCCACCGGCAGACCAAACACCTGCCCTGCCGGCACTGTGATGTGTGGATATCCGGCCACCGCTGAAGCAGATGAATAGCCGCCAGTAAAATGGTCGCCGTTGATCCAGTCGGTAGGCCAGGCCGGACCACCGGTCGGCGCGACCAGCGCGTCCAGCTTAAACTTGCGCAGGACCAAGTCGATGCCTTGCGAGCGCGACAGCAAGTGATTCTTTCTTAGTGCCGCCAGATATTTCTTGTCGCTCAGCGGACCCTTGGCTTCTGCCTTGATAAAGAGATCCTGGCCGAAAAAGGGCATCTCCATGGCACTGTTTTTCTCATTAAACTCGATCAGTTCTTTTAATGAATGGTAAGCCGCACCTGGTCCACGATTCGCGAGATATTGATTCAAGTCAGCTTTGAACTCGTAGAGCAAGACTTCTAACTCCGAATCGTCGAACTTTCCCGAACTCGGAATATCCGCCGGATCAATAATGACGGCGCCAAGTCTCTTTATTTCACTCAACAAGGTATTCATCAACTTGTCGACGTGGTCATTGAAGCCAAAGTGCTTGCGAGCAATACCAAGGCGAGCGCCGCGGAAACCGTCTTCTTTGAGAAAGACCATATAGTCGGCATGCGTCTTACCGCGGCTGGCTTTAGTTTGGGCGTCACGAGAATCGATTCCCGACATCGCCCCCAGCAAGATCGCGGCGTCAGTTACGGTTCGGGCCATTGGTCCAGCGGTATCCTGACTGTGCGCGATCGGTATGATTCCAGAACGACCGACCAGACCGAGCGTTGGTTTCAGCCCTACGAGTGCATTTGCCGTTGAAGGACAAACAACTGAGCCATCTGTCTCCGTGCCGACTGCCGCCGCGCAGAGGTTTGCCGCGGCTGCTACGCCTGAACCGGAACTGGATCCACATGGGTTGCGGTCTAGCGCGTACGGGTTTTTAGTTTGTCCGCCACGGCCACTCCAGCCGCTGGTCGAATGGGCGGAACGAAAGTTGGCCCACTCGCTGAGATTCGTTTTGCCAAGAATGACGGCGCCAGCTTCGCGTAAACGCTGGACTACAAAGGCATCCAGCGATGGTTTTGTGCCGACCATTGCGAGAGAGCCGGCCGTGGTCATCATGCGGTCCGCAGTGTCGATGTTGTCTTTGATCAGTATGGGGATGCCATGCAATGGGCCGCGCGCGCCCTTTTGTTTTCGCTCCCGATCCAGCGTTCGCGCTATCTCTTCCGCGTCAGGATTTATCTCGATGACTGAATTCAGCTTTGGGCCACTCCGATCGATTTCTTCGATACGCTTTAGATATTTTTCCGTCAGCGAAAGAGAACTGTACTCGCCGGACTTCATGCTATCCTGGAGCTCCGAGACCGTTAGTTCATCCAGCTCGAATGGAGCCGGCGGTGCGTAGGGATTTTCAGGAGCAGACGGAGCGGCCGGCCCAAGCTCCGCATTGCTGGCTGCCACAACGCAAGCGATGGCGCTCTTATGCAGGAAATTCCTTCGATTCATAATCTACTCCTACCTCAATGGGCTACGTTGCTCATTATCGCTAGCGTGTTATCTTCCGAGTCGCGAAAAAATCCTATCCATAAGTCACAGGAGCCCATATTGGCGACAAAGTTCGGCTCTTCTGTAAATTGAACGCCGCGATCGACAAGCATTTTGTGAGCTTCCTGGATATCCGCAACATTGAAATAAAGAATCGAACTGGCATGGTCAAACTCGGGCTTGTCTGGCAGCGAAAGCATCAATCTGATTCCATCGCAATCAAAGAAAGCCAACTTTGGCGGCACCGTAAATAGCAGTTTCATTCCCAGTTGGTCTCTATAAAACGCGACAGCCCTTTCCAGATCCCTGGCGTTAACGGCGATCTGTCCGATTGATGAAAGGCCAAACTTAGATACGTCGCTCATGCATTCTCCTTCTTCAAGGCTCTAATTCTCGAGGTCGCCTTTTAGTAGCCGCGTCTGCGCGCCTACCTCGTACGATTCCCTCAACCAGGCCTGGACTTCGGCATCCAGCTCATCTGCTGAATAAATCATCCTGACTGGTCCACAGTTTCTGACCATGCGGGCAAATTTTCGGAAGAGCTTTATTACATGAGGATCACTCTTTGCAAACAAACTGGCGAGACTATAACGGCCGCAGGCATGCCACATGTTTGTCGTGACAAACCGTTCCCCACACTTTGGGCAGCGCCAAAGAGGTCTCAGTTTTCGTATCTTTGTCATGTGAGAATTTCTATCGTGGCCTTTTAAGACTAATCTCAGGAATATGTCAATGATCAGCGGAATCCCAGTCCATTGAGACTTGCCGCAGAACCATTTTCATGGTTAGTTTGGATTACTTTCGTAGAAAAGCATTCGCTCGACAATTTTGATGGAAACGCAACGTCTCAACCTGACTCCTAAGGAAGGGAATCCTGTACCTCGCGGTTTGCCTCTGGTGGCGATTGTTGGCCGGCCCAACGTTGGCAAGTCCACTATCTTCAATCGTCTGACGGGAGAGCGCCGGGCAATTGTTGGCGATGAGCCCGGTATAACTCGCGATCGTATCTACGGCGAAGTCGAATGGCGGGGGGAACAATTTTCCATTGTAGACACGGGCGGCATCATTCCGGACGACGATGCAGTCATACCTTCGAATGTTCTTAAACAGGCTGGCCTTGCAATCCAGGAGGCAGCCGTTTTGCTGTGGGTGGTCGACGCGCGAAAGGGCATCACACCGCTGGACCAGGAGCTGGCGAAGCTGCTCCGCACAACTCAAAAGACCGTATTTGTTGTGGCAAATAAGATCGATGACGCAAAACTGGAAAGCGAAACCAGTGAGTTTTATCGTTTTGGTTTTGAGGAAGTATTCCCGTTTTCGGCAGAGCAGGGCATTGGCGCAGGTGAGTTGCTCGATGCTCTGGTCCAACACCTGAAGCTGACTCAAGGCGTAACGTCTGAGCCGGAAGAGCGCAGTGATGAATTGAAGCTGGCGATTGTGGGGCGCCCAAATGTCGGAAAATCGTCTTTGCTCAATCGGTTAGTGGGCCAGGAGCGGGTGATCGTGGCGCCTGTGGCGGGTACCACACGAGATTCCATCGACACTTTGCTTGAGACCCCTGAGCAAACATTTCGCGTGATCGACACTGCCGGAATCAGGCGCAAAGGGAAGACTGATTTAATGGCCGAGAAGCTTTCTGTAACGATGGCCAAAAAGAGTCTGGAGCGAGCGGATGTGGCGGTGGTAATGATTGATGCCCCGGAAGGCCCCACCGCCCTCGACGCAAACATCGCCGGATACGCCCACGATGCCGGCTGCTCAATAATTCTTGCAGTTAATAAATGGGACGCACTCGCCGATAAGGAAACGCAAACTGCCGGCATCTTTGAGCGAAAGCTGCGCGCAAAAATGAAGTTTCTTTATTGGGCCCCCGTCATCACCATCTCTGCCTTGACCGGACAGCGTGTGGATAAGATTCTGCCGCTCGCAATTCACGCAAACGAAGCGCGCCACCTGAGGATTCCCACTTCGCAACTGAACGATTTTTTCGAACGCGCTATAGCGCAGCCCCGCGGAGGTGTCGCTCCTGCTCCCGTACGAGGTGGGATGTCTCGATTGCATGTGCAGTATATAACGCAAGTGGGAATCTGTCCGCCCACGTTCGTGGTTTTTACAGCCGGGGGCAAGCCCGGTCTGCATTTCTCTTACGAGCGATACTTGCAGAAACGATTGCGCGAGGAGTTCCATTTCTTTGCCACTCCCTTGCGGATTAAGGAGAGACACAAAAGGAGCCGGTAATAAGAGCGCGGCGCGAATCCGTGCAAGAAGATAGAATCTCTGATGAACCAGCAACCAATTCGGTTTAATGTTACCGAGCGCGACGGTGAAGCGCGCGCAGGGCTATTGCAGACGCGTCGCGGCACCATCGAGACGCCAGTCTTCATGCCTGTCGGCACGGCGGGAACCATCAAAGGGATTCGTTTTGAAGAGTTGGAATCGAGGGATCTCAATCCTCAGATCATCCTGGCCAACACATATCACCTGTGGCTCCGCCCCGGTATCGAAACAATTACAGCTTGCGGGGGTCTACATCGATTCATTGGTTGGGAACGGGCCCTACTGACAGACTCAGGTGGATTTCAGGTCTGGAGTTTAGGAGCCCTTCGCAAGATCACTGAAGAAGGAACGGAGTTTCGCTCACATGTTGATGGGAGCCCGCGGTTTTTGTCTCCGGAACTTTCGATGGAGATCCAGGCAGCATTGGGTTCCGATATCGTGATGGCCTTTGACGAATGCGCGCCCGGCGCTGCGCCACACGAGGAGGCGCGAAGAAGCATGGAGTTGACCGCGCGTTGGGCAGAACGTTCACGCGCCGCTTTCGATCGTTTGCAGGCTGAAAGGGCTGACTTGGGTAGAGTTGTGCCGGAGAATGGTCAGGGCGCTACCGGCGAGGAGCACACTGTCGTTTCTCTGAGTGGAAGGCAGGCAATATTCGGTATTCTTCAGGGAGCGTCCCATCTTGATCTCAGGCGCGAAAGTCTGTCGCGCACAATCGAAGTCGGTTTTGATGGGTATGCCATTGGCGGACTTAGTGTCGGTGAAGAAAAGTGCGTTATGTGGGATGTAATCAATGGAATCGCCTGCCAACTGCCTTCCGAGAAGCCGCGTTACCTGATGGGGATTGGCACTCCCGAGGATTTAGTGGCCGCAGTGGGGCAGGGAATTGATATGTTTGATTGCGTATTGCCCACTAGAAACGGACGCAACGGCCAGGCATTTACGTCCGGTGGAAAACTGAACGTGAAGAACGCGAAATGGATGAAAGACTCGCGACCGCTCGATGAATCTTGTGGTTGCTCGGTTTGCAAGAGACATTCACGGGCCTACCTGCGGCATCTATACCTGACGGGGGAGATGCTTGCTAGTATCTTGTTGACCCATCACAATCTAGCCTTCTTCCTTGACACCATGAGACGTGTAAGGCAAGCTATCCGGTCGGGCGAATTCATGAAATTTCAGCGCGATTACATAGGGCGGTTTCACTCGGTCGAAGAATGAGAGCGGAATACTTGGATGGTGCGGGACGCAAGCATCTAAGTTGGTTCGCGCACGATTATTCGGGGGCGGCAATCGACGCGCCGTTGGAACATCGGTAGCTGATGACAGTTCTTCTTTTTTTTCAAGGTGGCCTGGGGGCGCTTGGGGGCTTGGTGCCCATGCTCCTGATCATTGCTGTCTTCTATCTTTTACTTATTAGACCCCAGCAAAAACGGCAGCGGCAACTGCAAAATACGATTTCGCAGTTAAAGGCCGGAGATCGCATTGTTACTACTGGCGGCGTCATCGGCACCATAACAACAGTGCGCGATACGAGCTTGCTCATCAGGAGTGCCGATAAATCAATTCTTGAAATTGCCCGCTCTGCTGTTGCCGGCCTTGATGAATTAGAGAAAAAATAGCGTGATTTCTCACGGGCTAAGAACTTCCGCATGAAGAAAAAGAACCTCCTGCAACGCTCAATAATCATTGCGGTTGTCACCATCCTTAGTTTGTATATTGTCATCGGCCCGCGACACCGTCCCACGTTACGCGACTTTACCTGGTCCGGAATCAAAGCCTCCATGGCCTCCAATATCAGGCTTGGCCTCGATCTGAAAGGAGGCTCCCACCTGGTAATGAGGGTGAAGACGGATGCCTATCTTAAGGAGTTGACCCAGGGCAATCGGGCGGCAATCGAGAGTGCCGCAAAGGAGGCAGGCCTGCCGCCCAAGGAAGTGCGATCGGACACTTCAGGAGGCAACTACTCGGTGACCTTCGAAGCTACGGACGCTGCCAAGTTGTCGGAGATCGAGGAGGCCGTAAAGAAGAAGGTAGATCTTAACGACTGGTCGGTCTCCAGAAGCGGTAATACCATTACCTGGACTCTCTCACCCTCGGCCCAGCGCCTACTTGCGGAACAAGCGACAGAACAGGCAGATCGGATCATCCGAAGCCGGCTGGACGCAGTCGGTGTGGCGGAACCCCTTGTGCAGAGACATGGCGCGCAGTCGGCTCACCAAATACTGGTGCAGATGCCGGGAATCCAGGACCCCGAACGAGTGAAGCAGTTGCTGAAAGCCGAGTCGAAACTCGAACTCGTTCACGTAGTAAGTCCCCCTCAACCGGCTTCGGTACAAACCTATAACACGGAACAGGAAGCACTTGCTTCGCTGGGAGGCACGGCCCCAGCAGACAGGCGTGTGCTTCCTTACGCTGAGCGAAACGAGCCAACGGCTGGTGGCCAACCGTCGAGTGAAACGCCAAAAGAGAAGAAGTGGGTTGTGGTTGAGTTGCCGGCAATCGTCGATGGCAGCGAACTCCGAAACGCTTCGGCGGTACAAACGCGAGGCGGTGCCGAGGAGTATGCCATCGCTTTTTCACTCAAACCTGGTGGGGCGGAAAAGTTTGGGTCCTGGACTGGAGCGCACATCAATGAATACATGGGTGTGGTCCTCAACGACGAAGTTAAATCAATTGCCTACATAAAGTCGCAGATTTTTGATCAGGGTGAGATCAGTGGACGGTTCACCAAGCAGTCGGCTGACGACCTGGCGCTGACGCTGCGCTCCGGAGCATTGCCGGCGCCTATCGAATATCAGGAAGAGCGGACTGTTGGACCCAGCCTGGGGGCCGACTCAATCCGCGCGGGAGTAAAGGCGTCAATGTACGGACTGTTGTTTGTGGTCGGGTTCATGCTCTTTTACTATCGCGGAGCCGGAATCAATGCGGTAGTTGCTTTGATATTGAACATGATTTTGATGTTGGCTGGACTGATTGTCTTTGGGGCCACGTTAACGCTGCCGGGCATTGCGGGCATCATTCTCACGATTGGCATGGCCGTTGACTCTAACGTGCTGATCTTTGAGCGAATCCGTGAAGAAATTCGCACCGGCAAGACTATCCCGTCCGCTGTCGACCAGGGGTTTGCGCGCGCCTTTGTTACCATCATCGACACACACGTAACTACCATCGTCTCATCACTTTTCCTTTTTGTTTTCGGCACCGGTCCGCTGCGGGGTTTTGCTGTCACCTTGGTACTGGGTTTGGTGGTAAACCTCTTTTCGGCAGTCTATGTCTCGCGCACGATCTTTATTTGGCTGCTTGGTCGGAAACAGCAGCGAGTAGAGTCGCTAAGTATCTGACGCGTTGGTCACTGAGCATCTATGATTCAAGTTTTTACCTCAGTTAATTTTGATTGGCTGGCATGGCGCAAAATCTTTATCGGTGTGTCTGTACTTTTGATGTTTGCCGGGCTTGGTTCGGCACTCTTTCGTCAATGGAAGCACCCGAACGGAACAGAGGCCTTCAATCTAGGAGTTGATTTCAAAGGTGGCACGGTCGTAACAGCTCGCTTTAAACAACCACCAACCGCGGAAGCGATTCGAGAGGTGTTGGCAAAACAGAGCGCCAACGATGCCATTATCCAGCCGGTGACCGATAAGCCCGATACCTTTCTGATAAAGCTGCCGTTGAAGGGCACGGGCGATGGCGAGTCCCAAGCTGAAGTGGAGGCAGGAGCGCGTAGAGTGAGACAAGCCCTCAATGCGCTTGGTCCAGAAGGTGACGCATATCAGGTTATCGGAACTGATTTTGTCGGTGCGGTAGCGGGCGCTCAACTGAGAAATAAAGCGGTTGCTGTTACCCTCGCCGCGCTGGTTGGCATACTTGTCTACATTGCTTTTCGCTTTGAATGGACCTATGGGGCTGCTGCCGTAATTGCCGTCTTTCACGACGTGCTCGTTACGTTCGGATTTTTCTCGATCTTTCAGTGGGAAGTCAGCCTAACGGTCATCGCGGCGATGCTGACATTGGTAGGGTTTTCAGTAAATGACACAATCGTCGTGTTTGATCGTATTCGCGAAAACCGCCGGCTTCACCGTCGCGATTCGCTCTACAAGATCACCAACGATTCGATAAACCAAACTCTTTCACGTACGGTAATCACCAACGGTCTGGTCTTCCTTTCAGTGTTTTCCATGGTTCTTTTTGGAGGCGAGGTGCTGCGGGGATTTTCCCTGGCACTGCTAATCGGCGTAACGTTCGGCACCTACTCCTCAGTTGCCATCGCCAGTCCAATTATGGTCTGGTGGGAACAGCGCCTCGAAGCCGCCAACAGAGCCGCAGCCGCAGTCACTGCCCGACCCTCTACGGCTGAAGACCGCGCCCCCCGGGACATGCCGAAATCCGAAGCATCCTCTCAGCGAATCGGTAAGCAATCACATCGCGCTGGACGAGCGTAGCAACCGGCGGGCGTCGATTCAGGGGATTTACGCTTGACTTTCGTAGGCTAGGCGTCTTAGACTGCGCTCGTTGCTGGCCAATTAAATACTCAAAAAGTCGACCCGCGTTTGAAAGCAAATGGTTGGACGCGC
>Ga0209431_10000294_pt1 | contig 40702 bp, 26 predicted proteins | sample RifCSP13_3_FD_184021 | JGI IMG/M metagenome (GOLD analysis project Ga0209431, IMG submission 184021) | Soil microbial communities from Rifle, Colorado - Rifle CSP2_sed 13_3 (SPAdes) (version 2) | ecosystem: Environmental > Terrestrial > Deep subsurface > Rock core/Sediment | place: Rifle... | reverse complement strand
ATTTGGTCGAGTGTGTTCCAGTCGAGAGTGGTCCAAGTGAAAGAAACAGGATCCTACACACGCTTTCGCGTGCGGATTTTGGTACAAATTTTGGTAGGACTTTGCCACTGCTTCGGCGCCTCTGGCCTAAATCTTGACCGGCTTTCAATCCTCAGCTACTTTCGTGGCTCATTGCGAACAGTTGTCTTCAGTACTCCAAACCTTGGGTGCCATCGTACATTAAGGAGCTCTTTAACAGGTCTGCACTGGAGTTCATTTGCAGGTCCATAAAGAAGCTCGCTAACACGGAGGTTTCATTGATAAAGTCGATTGCCTTCTGTCTCTGTTTACTCTTAGCTACAGACTCCGCACTCGCTGCTCAACAACACCAATCAACTCAATCCACATTGCTGCCGGAGCCGGTTATCGCAGCACTGGCTCAGGAGCTTTCCGGTGAAACCGCCAAAAGCAATCTCGAGTACATTGCCCGGCACCATCGCATGCGTGGTTCGCGTGGGTTTCACGCTGCCGCGGAACATATCGTCATGCAGCTACGCGCCGCAGGTGTAACTGATGCCCGTATCGAGCAGTTTCAGGCAGACGGAAAGATCTTTTACGGCACGCAGAGATCTCGTCCGCCCTGGGACGCAGAGTTCGCGGAACTCTGGGAACTGCGTGAATCATCAGGACAATGGGTTCCCCATCTGCGCCTAGCAAGTTGGGATGGGATGCCGATAACGCTCGCACAGGACAGCGAGAGCGGTGAGGTAACGACCGAACTCATCGACGTTGGAAGTGGTACATCCGAGCGCGAATATGCCGGCAAGGACATCCGTGGAAAGCTCGTCCTCGTATCCGCACAGCCGGAAGCAGTGTCACGTCTGGCCGTCGAACGTTTCGGGGCGGCGGGAATCATCAGCTACGCGCAAAACCAACGCACTGCGTGGTGGGCCGAAAACGAAAATCTCGTACGCTGGGGACACCTCGACACCTTCTCAGCAAAACCGACATTTGCCTTCATGGTTTCACTCAAACAAGCACGCAGCCTTCAGCAGCGGCTCGCCGGGGGTGAAAGAATTCGACTCAGCGCAAAAGTACGCGCGGGAAAACACGCCGGCGCTTACGAGGTGGCTACGGCTACCATTCCTGGCGCCGATCCTCGTCTGGGCGACGAAGAGATTGCCTTTAGTTGCCACCTGGATCACCAGCGACCCGGTGCGAACGACAATGCGAGCGGCAGTGTTGCTATCCTGGAAGTGGCACGTACTATAAGCAGGTTGATCAGTGAAGGGAAGATAGCGCGGCCTGCCCGAACTATTCGTTTCATCTGGCCGCCAGAGATCGAAGGCACATTAGCATTCTTGAATGCGCGCCCGGAAATTGCTTCGCGTATCAAGATCGTAATTCACATGGACATGGTTGGCGGTGGCCCAGAGACAAAAGCGATTTTTCACGTGACCCGTGGACCAGCCAGTTTGCCGTCGTTTGTGAACGATGTAGCAGAACACTTTGCCGAATTTGTTAACGAGCAATCGGCGTCGTTTGCGAAAGGTCGGAACGCCTCCTATCCACTATTTTCGCCTGAAGGAGGCAAGGAACCGCTGGAAGCCCAGATGGTTGAGTTGACGTTGGGCAGCGATCACCAGATCTACACCGATAGCTCTTTCGGTATTCCAGCAATCTACCTGAACGATTGGCCGGATCGTTATATCCACACCAATCAGGATGTCCCGGCAAACGTCGATCCCACTAAACTAAAGCGTGCAGCATTCATTGGCGCAGCGAGTGGTTACTTCCTTGCCAATCTAAAGCCGGCTGACGCCGCTGCGATTGTGCGAATCCTTCAGTCCAACTCGTTGCGTCGTACAGCTATCATGCTCAAGCGGCGCGCCGGCTTACCACCTCGGGAAGCAGCCAATTTGACCCGACATCATCTGCGAACGGAAAGCGCTCTGATTGATTCCATGGAGCGCTTCTTTCCTGTTCCCGAACAAACCCGGCCCGATGCCACGGCATTCCTGGAATCACTGGCAAGAATGCTTGGTCCACCTGAGACCTTGCCTGCCTCTGAGGGAGATGGCCGGTTGGTCCTGCGCCGCAACGCGAGCATTAAAGGCCCGATGTCAGCGTTTGGATACGACTACTTCACCGATCATTTCGGGGTTGAGAAGGAGCGGGCGTTAAGGCTTTTGCGGTATCAGGGACTGCGCGGATCGGGGGGTGAGTACGCTTATGAGGTTCTGAATCTCGTAGACGGTCGCCGTACGGTACAGGAGATTCGAGACTTCGTCTCTGCTGTCTATGGTCCTGTGCCGTTGGAACTTGTGGTGGAGTATCTACGTGCTCTGGAAACGATCAAAGTGGTGGCTGTTCGATAAACTTCAGTTTGTCGTTTTGCAATACTCGTGACTCTCAAGAAACTCGAAATTGTTGAGAAGAGCCTCGACGTCTCAAGTTTCATCCGAAGCAAAGCACGAGTAGCGCGACTCTACAAGCTCAGGCTTAATCGAACAGCGCATGGTCGATAAACTTTCTGTCGCTTCTCATTGCACCTGAGTTTAGTGTTGATTCGCGGATGGGTTTGCAACGGAAGAGAACCGATCCACGAAATCACACGAAATATCGCTAAATCGAGTTTCAGCTGGCCACGAGTGTTCGGAACCGACAACCTAATAAAGCCTATTCAGCATTGGAGAACCAGAAAATGAGGATCACTGCTTTTGCCCTGTTCGTACTGATCTCGCTTGCGGCTAACACGTACGCGCAAGATAGGGAATTGAAGATCTACATTTCCGCTGACATGGAAGGCGTTGTAGGCACCGTCACCGGCGAGCAATTAGGACCACAAGGTTTTGAGTATCAGCGTTTTCGAGAGTTCATGACGCAGGAAGTGATTGCGGCTATTGAAGGTGCGCGAGCGGCGGGAGCGACTCAGATCGTTGTTAGTGACTCGCATGGAAATGGTCAGAACTTGCTCATTGAGAAGTTGCCGAAGGACATCCACCTCGTTCGCTCCTGGCCGCGCGCATTAGGAATGATGCATGGCATTGACGAGAGTTTTGCGGGCGCGATCTTTATCGGCTACCACGCCGGCACTACAAACCCAGAAGGCGTGCGCGCTCATACCCTTTCCAGTGCCCGACTTGCCGACGTCCAACTCAATGGTCGGTCCGTGTCTGAAGCGGGCCTTAATGCTGCGATTGCCGGACACTTCAATGTCCCCGTGATCATGGTCTCAGGCGACGACGTCGTTGTGAGGGAGACCACAGCGCTGTTGGGAAACATCGAGGGAGCAGTAGTGAAATGGGCCCAAGGTTTTCATTCTGCCAAGACGATCATGCCGGAGGCTTCATACCAGTTGATTCGCGAGAAGGTGAGGACAGCAGTCGGTCGGATTAAGGAGTTCAAGCCCTATAAGCTTTCGACTCCTATCCGGTTGGACGTGCGGTTCAAGAATTACCGGCCGTCGGAAGTTCTGAGCTTTTTGAGTATTGTCGAACGCACTGATGCGCACAGCATTCGATTCGTAGGGAAAGACATGATCGAGGTGTCAAAGTTTCTGACGTTTATGAACAACTACGAACCTTCGTTAGAACCTTAAAAGACTTCAGAGGCCTGCGCATAAATCGGCCTTCTGATTCACCCCTAGTCCATAGTTCCGTTCTGAGCTGACCGTGCAATCGCAAAAAAGACACTTCGATGCAGCAGTCGTGGGTTTGGGGGCCGCAGGATCCTGGGCAGCCAAGGTACTAACGGAGAACGGACTTAGCGTTGTCGCGCTCGACGCCGGGAGAGTGTTGTCGGCGACCGACCTTCCTCGCCACATAACACCGCTTTCCAAAAAGATAAGGCCTGCGAGCTATTGGACCAAACTCCTCTTTGGCAGGAGAAAAACTCAATCCCGCAGTATTTCGTTTCATCCCCAGATCGAACACCTCTACGTAGACGATAAGGAAAACCCGTACAGCACTCGGGGCGGAGACAACTTCCTTTGGATACGAGGAAGGCAAGTCGGTGGTCGGCTGCATACCTGGGCTCGAATGGCTCTCCGCTTATCTGATTTTGACCTCAAGAGAGCAGAGTCTGACGGGTGGGGAATCCCTTGGCCCATCCGCTACAGCGACCTTGCCCCTTATTATGACAAGGTCGAAGCCTGTCACGGACTCTACGGTTCATGTGACGGTATCCCCTACCTCCCGGACGGTGTAGTGAGCGAACAGGGTGCTTTCTCTGAGCCGGCCGCTTTATTTAAAAACAGAATCGAAACACGCTGGCCGGAGCGACGCGTGATAATACCGCGTATCCTCAGGCACAACATCGAGCCAATCCATGCTCCGCTCATGCACGCTATCCAAACAGATCGTCTGCGGCTAATCACGGAGGCTGCGGTCGCTCGACTCCTCTGCAACAAAGAAGGTAATCGTGGTGCAGCAGTCGAGTTTATCGAAGTGGAGACTGGCCAGAAATCAACTGTGAGCGCGGATCTGATTTTTCTCTGCGCCTCGTCTATCGAATCGGTGAGGATCTTGCTGAATTCACATTGCGCACAGCATCCGGCAGGATTAGGAAACAACCACGACCTGCTGGGTCGGTACATGCTGGACCATAACTTCGTGATTGGATCTGGTTACCCGGGTGATGTCTACAGAAAACTTCCGTGGACCCCACGGGAGTCGACGCCGCTGAATCTCAGTACCGATCTCGATTTTTACATTCCCGATTTCACGCGCAGCCTGCAGGATCGATCTTTCATTCGGGGTTTTGGGATTCAGGGTACGCTGACGCCCACCTATTGGGCGATGGCAGTCTTCGGCGAGATGCTACCGCATGAGGACAATAGAGTGACTCTTTCTCACAGAGTAGACGCTTTCGGAATTCCGGCTGTGAACATCTCAATTCAACGCCGCTCAAATGACAAGAAAATGATCGAGTCACAAAAGCAACAACTGCTCTTACTTGCGAAGGTCGCTGGCCTCGAAGTGAAGATGCCGCTACCAAGGATGCTGAGTGGCATGTTATGGAAAGCCGTGGGTCCCGAGCTAGGTGTGCTGCATTTGGGCTTGGCAGTTCACGAGTGTGGAGGCGCTCGTATGGGCGACACTCCCGAGGTTTCGGTCTTGGACCATAGAAACCGCGTATGGGGTACCGAGAATGTCTATGTTACTGATGGGTCATGCTTTCCAAATACCGGTTGCCAGAACCCCACGCTCACGATCATGGCCTTGACTGCTCGCGCTTGTGAATTGGCGCTGCAAGGGGGAGGTTAAAGGCCTACTGCAACCTCTCTTTCAGATGATCGGCAACCCGAAGGGCGTTAGCCATGATGGTCAAGGCTGGATTCATCGCTGCACTCGAGGGAAAGAAGCTCCCGTCAACCACGTAGAGATTGTCCAGGTCGTGCGCTTTGCAATTCACATCCAGAACAGATGACTTTGGGTCATGTCCGAAACGTATTGTTCCACACTGGTGAGTAGTGCCCCGCAGCGGGATCTTTTTTCGTAAACAGATCGTCAGCGATGTCAGGCTGTGCTTCCGATCGACTTTCCTGAGAAGCTGTTTCAGCTTTGAGTTCAAACGATCGTGAGCTTCCAGATTGTTTTCGGTGTAGTGAAGACCGATAACACCGTCTCTCCCAACTACGACGCGGTTTTCTGCGCGAGGCAAATCTTCCGATGTGACCCAAAAATCCAACGAGTGCTTTGCGAGTTGGTCCAATGCAATGTGAGGTGCCGGGAACGGAGAGGCAGCGCCAAACTTCTTCGCGTCCGCCTTCCCCATGGTTTGTATATGGCCCAACGGAAACCCCCAGTCGTTTGATCCTAAGTAGAAGTCGTTTAGAGCCAGAGTCTTCTGGAACACGGTCGGGTTGGGCTTTTGAGAGATCGCGACGAATGCCGAGTTGTTATGGCACATGTAATGTCGTCCGACCATATCAGAACTGTTGGCTAGCCCGTTTACGTGGGAGTCACTCGCAGACCTGAGTAAAACCGCGGCAGAGTTAATGGCACCACAGGACAAAATCACGATGCTGCCCGAGTACTCTACAGTTTCACCATTCCGCTCAGCGACGACCCTGGTTATCTCCCGTCCCGAAGGGTTGGTCTCGAGGCGCTTCACAGAGGTTTGAGTTAGCAGGGTCACATTTGGGTTATCTAAAGCGGGTCGCACACACGCCACCTCGGTGTCCGCCTTGGCATGTATCAGGCAGGGAAACCCATCACACGTACCACAGCGAATACAGGGACTGTTCTCCGGATGATCCTCGTCCAACATTACACCCATCGGCAGAGGAAACGGAGAATAGCCAAGCTGGCGAAGGTCGTCATACAACTCCTGAATCCTCAGCTCGTGTCGTAGAGGTGGATAAGGAAAGGGTCCGCTTGCCCGCGCCTCAGCCGGATCTATACCGCGCTCTCCATGAACGTGGTAAAGCCGTTCAGCCTGGGCATAGTAAGGCTCGAGCTCATGGTAGGTAATTGGCCATGCCGGTGAGATCCCATCATGATGGCGAATCTCTTCAAAATCCTCGCTCAGGAATCTCAAGAGCGCCGCGCCGTAAAGCTTTGTATTCCCGCCAACGAAGTAATGAATTTCCGGGTTGAAGGTTTTTCCGTTCTTGTCGTACCAGGTTTCGTGAGCTTTGTATTTGTTATCTATGAAGACAGTCTGGCTCTCCCAATTCCCTTTTTCTTGCGGAAGATATCCGCCCCTCTCGAGCACTAGAATCTTTTTCCCTGTGGGAGCCAGTGCGTGGAGCAAGGTACCCCCACCGGCCCCGGTACCTATGATGATCAGGTCATATGTCTTCTCAGTTTCCATTGAATGCCTCAAATAATGCTCGTTAACTCAGGTCGCACCCGCCCTTCAACACGTTGCGCGCGAGTTTTGCAAAGTCGGTAATATGCTCGAGAGCCGGCGCATTCTCTATCGCACGCTTATTGCCGGCAACGATCGCAAATCCGTCAGGCTGGTGGTCGCTTGTGCGCCCAGTAGTCAGCCTACCCGAGATTCTACCCAGTGTTCCCGAGTAGATCTCAGACGCGGGTAACAGATCGTTCCAAAGCACAACCAGGTCCGGTAGGTAGCCGTCTCGCGGGCCTGGATATAAGGCAGACGGCGCTACGATGTCCTTGACTATAGGAGTGTCGGTCGCGGCGTCCTTAAAGCTGAACAAGCATTCCCTCAACCAGTCCCTGTAACGTCGATAGCGTTCGCTGTCCAGTTCGAGTGCGCCTTCCGCTTCCCTCCCGATCAGATTATAGCGGAGATAACCCTCACCACTGGCCGGAAGGGCAAATCCAGGCGTCTGCGAATCGAGGCCACCGCAAAAGGTTCTCTTGACCACCCAATCGCGCACGCCCGAGGGAACGGCCTTCGCCACCATGTATTGAAGTTGTCCCGGCACTGCTTCCCTGAGTAAGCGCATGGGGTTCCTCCTGGTCTCAGGCGTGGTAGCAACAAAAGTTCCCTCTCGTTCGAAAGCAGCATTGATCCGCTCCATCATCGGGAGCACGAAATGTTCCTGGGTGAAGTTCTGCCTCATGCCATGCACGGAAAATACGATTGCCGTGACCTTCTCCATGTCTGCGCCGTCGAGAATGTGTCCCACTGCCTGGTCAACAGCTTCGTAAACTTCCGTTAGCGCGTTTGCGGGAATACGATCGTTAGCGGGTTCGGGCCAGAACAGGTGGCCGCCGCGATGGCATTCGGCGAAGACCGTTATGAACAGATTCCAGTCAGTAGTCTCCATAAGCCACCGGGCGAGTTCGCCTTTACGCCGCGCGCCCGCTACAAGATTTTTGCGGATCAGCTCGAGTCTGGCGGTCGGTTCCTCGACCGGGATTTCGTTTCCCATTGGATGTTTGCCGAAACGCCTCAGGACCTCGCGGCCGAGTTCCGGGCGATTGCTGCCAAAAGAATCCAGGCACTCCTGAGAGCCCCAGTTCAAAATCTCAACACCATGTTCCAAGCGGCTCGCAAGGCTGAAGGGTACGTCAAGCACCGCGATCCGCGTTCCCTGCCGAGCCAACTCGTACCAGAACGGTTCGTAGTAGATCCAGTCTGCAGCCACGCGACGCAGGTTCATTGTTACCGGGTCCCACTGCATTGGGTAGTAAGCGCCGTGTTCGCCCGGAAGAGTGCCCGTTGAAAACGTGGGCCAGACGGACGAGGTCAGAATGTCTGCGGTCGAGCGCAACTTAAGGAAGGAGCCTTCTGCGAAGACCTGTCGTAATCGCGGCAGCTTGTCCAGGGACGCCTTAATGAAGTCGACGTCTCCCGCATCGATCCCGATCAACAAGAGCTTGGTTTCTTCACCAGCCACCGTTCCCATTTCTCGATCTCCGATCTTCGAGTCACTTGGATTTTCCTCTTCACTAAATATATCCGGGAGGCTCAACATGAGCTATTCCTTAAGAGGATAAGACTAGCTAGTGTACTGCTTGGGGAGAATTTTCTATCTACTCAAGCCTTTCTCTGAAGACCCTCGTCTACGAAACAACAAGAAAGGGCAACTTTTCACTACTGGCGAGTGTGCGCGACGCTGGCAAAGGGAGACCACGCGAAAGCAAACGGGCATATGACTCATCGGTTATCCTTACAGAAAGAAGGGTATTGACTCGGCGATGATTGCCCCTGTGCCGATCGGTAGATGGACTGAAGTTAAGGTCGACGTCGATGCAGCCTTTTAATGCCGGTGGCTCAATCTTATTGAGCCACCACCGCAGATCCGTATCAACGCTTAGTTCGACCTGAACCGGGTTGACTCCAACCCAACCTTCTACTTTACAGGCCGTAGTTTTCCAACCCAAATCACAAAGCACGAGGTAGTTAAGGCGGCAGGCTTGTTGGTTGTGAGCGAAAACTGCTGTTCCAGCAAGATGCCGCTAAGGAGTCTGAAAGGAGAGGTGGGCCGATTCATGCCCCGGGTGGTCAGGTCTTCGCCAAAGTATGGATATATCAGTCAAGTTTTAACCCCGATTAGAATTCTCGGGAGTCAGCGCGGCTTCTTAGACGAGTTCGGGATACATAGCGTAATTTGAAAGCTACTCGATTATCGACACGAAAGCTCGAAGCTTAATAGTAGGTGATAGTTCTGTAGTGCACCTTAATCGGCCTCGTGCCCTGCGCATCCGAAACCCATTCGGTCAGCTTGGTCCAATTTCCGTGGACGTCGATCTCGTCAGGAACCGGCGATTGTTTGTTACTGTTTCCATCCGAACTGTAAGTCACTCGTTCCGGTAGCCGTCCTGGGTTGAAAATAAAGGTGTTCCTTCTTAGCGAGCCGTCCGGGGCGTATTCGGTAATCTGCTGATTAACTCGAACACTCTTTCCGGCAACAGTGCCATCCTTCTCATAGGAAACCGTCTCGGTTCGCTTTTCCCTAACGTCGTGTGATTGTTTGCTGCTCAATGACCCGTCTTCTCGGTAAATACTTCGGTCAACACTCTGCAGCTCACCTCGTGAGTCAAATTTGTAAATAGACTTATCCAGCAAGGTGCCATTGGCTTCATGCTTGGTCACCTCTATTACCTGACCCCGATCGTTGCGTTTCAGAGTAGTTTGCGAGCGCAGTGAGCCATCGCCATTGTAAGTGGCCTTCTTCTTTAAACGACCTGCCTCATCGTAGTCGTCGACTCCTCTCAGCCACATTCTGCCCGCGCCGTCATAGTTTAGGAACTCAGTCAGTCTCTTCCCGTCAAACTTGCTTACAATTCTGCGCACTAAAGAGCCCTGTTCATCATAGATGCCCAGCTCCGTTCTGTTGCCATCTTCATTAAACAAAACGGTCGTATTCAAGACGCGTGGTCCCTCAACGTACTGGCGACCCTTCTCTATCAAGGTTGCTGATTCCATTCGGACGGTGCGGACTGGTCCAGCAAGGGCGTAAGTAGCCTCCTTGTCGGGCATGCTTTGAGGGTTAGCTGAAGGTGCAAAGGTTGCAGCAATTACGAGACCCAAAATTAACTGCTTCATAGTCTTGTACCTCCGCGCTGTTTTGAGTTCGTATCGAGAGAAAGCAGACAAATTACAAAGCTGGGAAGTCGTGCCTTTTGAGAACCGACATATTGGACAACAGTCGGCGAGTTTTCTCAAGCATAATCCGGCTTTCCATCGAGGATGCCTTCCGAAGTCCTAGGCCTCCCTGTGATAGCGAGTACCGGGCAGGTGGCATTATTCAGCTGCAACAAGGCGACGAGTAACTGCTGACACCGGAAAGACGTCATAAGATTCGAAGCATTCTACGAGAATCTTTAGGATCCTGATGTTCCGTTGGTTCGCCCCTAAGTGAGACCCGCCGAATGCCCAGGTCTAGTTCGGGTTATACAATTCACATGCACCAGTCGCTGCTACGCTTTCCTTCTTTAAGGAGCCGATTGATGACGCGACCACACATTGGCGATCAAAAGAGCGAAAATGCTGAACTAGCGCAACCTCAGATTCTGATTCTGCACAGCTATTTACTTTCCAGTGAAACAGGGGGGGCTCGCTAGTCGTTAATGCTCTCAGCAACCCTCTGGCTGATCAATGAACCGCCTTTTTTGATGAAACTGGCAAGAAGAGGTTAGGAGCGAATAAAACTAGGCATGTTCGAGAACTTACTTAATCGCAATTTCTTTCTGCTTTGGCAAGGTCAGCTCATAAGCAATCTTGGGAGCCAAGCCTTTCTTATTGCGGCCATGTACTGGACTATGCAGGCTACTGGTTCAGCCAGTCTCATGGGAGTTCTAATGATGGCTTCGGCCCTTCCGACCGTGTTACTTGGGCCGGTCGGAGGAACGTTTGCTGATTGGTATTCGCGCCGGGCAATTATCATTGCTGCTGATCTATTAAGCGGGATCTGTGTCCTATCACTGGCGATGATGTTCTTTTTGAATCTACCCGCAAACCTGACGGTAATTGGCGTTTTCTCGGCAGTGATAGTGCTCGGTATCGTAAAGGCCTTTTTCCAGCCCGCAATAACAGCAGCAATTCCAGATTTAGTTCGGAAAGATAAAGTAGCAGCGGCCAACTCTCTGACTAACTTTTCGGTGCAGGCCTCCACCTTATTGGGACAGGGGCTGGGAGGCATTCTCTATCGGTTGGTTGGAGCAGGAACGCTCTTTATCGTTGACGGGATAAGCTATTTGATATCTGCGGTGAGCGAGTCGTTCATTGACCTTCCTGTTTGCAAACGCCAGGAACGAGGAAGTTTCTCTCAGGGACTGACAGATTTTGGACGCGACACGGTCGATGGAATGAAATACGTTCTGCAACGGACGGGGATGCGTAACCTCTTATTAATATCCTCGGTAATTAATTTTCTCTTGATGCCGATTTTTGTTTTGCTGCCATTCTATGTGGATCTGACAATCACGAAAGGAGTTGAGTGGTATGGATTTCTCCTTGCAGCAATAAGTGCTGGAGCAGTCCTGGGCTATATCATCGCAGCGAGCATTGAGATTAGGGGCGAAGAACGCAGCCGCCTGATCATTGGCGCGTTTTTTGGTGTCTCTGCAGCACTGGCAGCTGCATCTATCGTCGCTAACAGCTATTTGGCGTTATTGGTTTTTTTAATAGTTGGGATCCTCAGCGGCTTGATAAATATCTATGTAATAACCATTTTCCAGATCAATACTCCAACGGGACTTCGAGGAAGGGTTATGTCGTTGGTTATAACGCTATCGGGGGGGATATCACCGCTCGGTATGATAATCGGCGGCTTAGCAGGCGATCTGACAAACAAGAACATTCCGTTGATATATGCCTTGTGCGGTGGAATTGCTGCAGTCTTTACTCTGATGGCAGCTCTAAATACGGAGTTCCGCGCCTTCCTCGCCGAGGAGCCAAAGTAGAAACGATTTTTGATGGGAATGTTCAGTTATTTGTCACCGCTGCGAGGTGGGCGAGCAACAGCACGGTTGCTTACGTCACTTTGTCTTGGATTGACAAGATGAACCCAGATACTGTTTGACTTCGATCAAGTCGTACTCGGGTGATGCCATCGCTGCATGTCGCAGGATTGGTAAATGTCCTGCTCCGATGATGACTAGTATTCGCTCACCAGGGTGTTCAGTAATCCGTTGAATATTGGCGAAGATACGAAGATTGCGGTTATACCAGGCCGTCTTTGAATCCACTCCCGGATACTCGTCCCCTACACCTGACTTGAAAGTTTCCACAAGGTATCTACCGTGTCCTTTAAGTATCCTTTTTTCATCATTCAGATAAAGCAAATGCGCGGGAAGGGTTTGTTTTGTCTTCAACTCATCATCCCATTTATAAATCGCGTCATAGGCTTGGACCAGTTCGGAATCAAGAACTTCTCGCTGCTTGTGTTTGATTGCATACTCACTTGGATCAACCCAGGGTTCGTAAAACCGCCCTTTTGCATCAACACCGTAGAGTTGATGATGTTTCAGCCGGGCTGCCATCCTAAAACCGATTTGGTATATCTCATTGCTTGGCAGTTTGAATTGTCCTGCTAAGTATTGTTGAAACGTTTTGTTGATCGATTCCATTTCTGCCGGCTTTACCTCGACGGCAACCTTGGTGGGAGCAAACTGCTCCAGGCATTTTAGAATCATTTCCAACTCACGCTGCCGAGTGTTGGAAAGAATGTCTATATCGAACTTGGGGCGATAGGAGTCGGTACCCGCATCTTTGAAATGGAATGTTCCGAAAAGCAGAAGTTTGGCTTTGGGCTCAGGAAGCACCGGTGCCTGGAGCGTTTGTTGCGCTGTTGTTTTCCCTGGGACGCAGCACAGCAAGAGAATCAACTGAAATATAAAAACGGGTGCCTTATTTAAATAAGATAGTTTTCGGAGTTTCATCTGCTTACCTCATGAACAAAATTCAGGTCGCGGAAAATCTCAGTGGAATACCCTTAAGAACCAAAACAAGATCGCTTGAGACACAATGTTTATGCACTAGGCGCTTTTCCTTTCATCCATTCGTTGAAGAGCTGATTTGGATTTAGGTATTTGACGTTTCTCCCGGCACTTTACCTCAAGTTGGCACGTCTCTAACTGACACGTATAGTTGGCGCGATGCCTGTGCTTTGCAAGACGACAGTTACGACAAACATCAAGATGACGAAGGCCAGTATCATCAGGAAGAGCCGGAAAAGTCCCGTTCCCCCGAGACCGAGGCCGGCGAACAGTCCGGCAGTCGCCAACTCAAGTGTCTGACCACAAAACCACCCAAAGAGCAGACTCCACTCGGCGGTTGAGATGGACATCAATCCCATGACCATAGCACCCCAAAAGAGCGCGCCAAGCTTCAGCCCAAAGAGAAAGCCAACGCGCCAACCGCGCACGTCAAGTTTTACCATCAGCCACACGAGCAAAATCGCGAGTATTAGGAACGACAGATACCCAAGAGGAATGTACCTGAAGGCCATTTGGGGCGGCAGCAGGAAAGGACCGGGTTTCACGTAGAACCTTGCCAATACTCCCCCATGAAGCAGCAAGTCAAAGCCAAGCATTGACAGCCAGCTTAAGACAACGATCAAAGTCACGCGTCTCGCGGGAATCCCTGTTTTCCGATTCATCAGAAAAGCATTTCTGTTGCTTAAAACGTATCGCGTAAGAGAACTGCTAGTAATCGCAATTCAGTCATTCAGCCATTCGGTCGGATGACGGATGCTTGTTTATCTTGAGACGTTTCACGTTCGTATTTATAGACAGAAATTGGTCTAATGCAGCAAGTGATTCAACGAGTTACTATGAACCAAGAATTACAATCGGCGCTTGATGTTCCGCAGCCGTCTTCAACGCACAAACAGGTCGGCGATACCCTCAACCTCCTTTTCGCTGATTCTCGCAAATGACAAATTGGACGCCACAGCAATGACAACTCGACTTTGTGGATAAACCATTGAGAATGCTCGCCCGCCGATCGAGTCGCCACCATGGTGGTAGATCGTCCGCTTTTCGCTATCGGTCGCAATTCTCCAGCCCAAACCAACGCCCGTCGGTTTCCCGTCTGTAGTCTTCTGTGAAGTAAACACAACAGCACGTGTGTCGGGCCGCAGAAATTGATCACTCAAACACGCCGCACCGAAACGTGCGAGATCCTCCGCTGTCGAAAGGAAACCTCCGGCTGCAATTCGGTCACTGGTATCCATGTAGATCTCGTTGTTGATCTGCCCTTCCGAATTCTTCGAGTAAAACGCGCTTCGATTGGCTATGATGTTTCTATTGTCATCTACCAGAGTATCGTTCATGCCCAACTGAGTGAACACCATCTTTTGCAAGAGGTCGGAAAAGTTCTCGCCTGACGCACTCTCCAAAACGGCGCTCAGCAAAACAAAACCGTATGACGAGTACGCGTACCTGCTTTCGGGACGGTGCAGGAGCGGATCATCTTTGAAAGGCGCCAGGCTGTCCGAAACGCTTTCAAAACGTCGCTGGTTAACGTAATCATTCCGTCTGTAGTGGCGAATCCCGGCGAGGTGTCCGAGGAGATGGCGAGATGTTATCGAAAACTCCTTTTGTGGATATGACGGAAGATACTTCTGGATCGGAGCGTCAAGGTCTAGCGCTCCCTGCTCGTGGAGCTTGGCCGCAGCTGCAGCGGTAAGTAGTTTTGAAATGCTCCCAATTCGGAAACGGGTTTTCGTGGTAACAGGGATTCGGTTCTCCAGATCGGCAAAACCAAAGCCTTCGGACCAGACGATCTTGTTGTCGACAGAAACAGCGATCGCAAGTCCCGGAATTTTCTGTTCCGACGCCAGTCCGACCGTTATTTGCCGAGCCTGTTCGATTGCTTCGCGATGGGCCGAATCAACAACCGGCGCCTGTGATAAAGCGTGGATCGCAGCACCATGGAAGACGAATAGAACTGCTATTTTCTTTAAGCCATACATAACCATGCCTTAGCTCCATTCCGAACAACTCCCGTCTGATTCTTGAGTGTCGTTTCCTGGTCCATCGGCACTACATTCACGTTGATGAATGCAACTGTCTGTGCTCTCGCCCTGTCGACCAGAGTCATCCGTTGCTACCTGCTGCGAATTTGTAACAGATTGGCAAGCCGTGTGAGATCCGCCAATCAGAGACATAAGCAGAATGACTAGTAAACTGTAAAGCTTCGCCATAAGAGACTACATTTCACTCAACGTGCTTTAAAGCTAAACGTTTTTGCGTTACCCGTAGAATTCTGTTTGAAATAGATTCAGAAGTAAACGGCTCTGCATTCGACTCAAATCTAGTCAGCGAGTGAACTCTACCCCTTTAGAGTTAGCCCGAATTGTAAATTTGCGAACTAGATTTGGTTCATCACCTTGCTCAGGAGAGGGAGGTGTCGCTGGAATTCGCTCGGTCGATAATCTGGTTTACCTTACGAATCCGGGATTCAAAGTCGTTGGCACCGTAGACTGCTTCCGATATACCTTGTGCTAACGATTTGGTAACGAAGGAGGCGAAATCGTTGGGACCTTGAGCCAACTCCTTGGGTGAACCGTCGTACAGCGCGGTTACATAAACAGGGTCTCCACGCCAAAGATCCTGATCGGTTCCGTAAGCGTTAGGCGTAATGCCCGTCCTGCAGAAAAAGTGTATTGCTCAGCGCCTCGCTTTGCTGAATTTCTATTTTTCACCTACTGCAATCGTGCCCCATGAGAGCCGTCCCACATGAAAGTTGGTGGTTTTGCTGAAACGAGTTGTCGCGCTGGCGATGAGTAGGTTTAAGCTAGGAGACACGAACATGAATTGGTGTGGTTGCCAAAAACGAGTCTTTGGGCTCGCCGGCGAGGTGTGACCTTGGCAATTTGACTAGGAGTGGAGTCACTTGCTGCGTAATCAGGTGATGTTTGCCATGAATTTTAAAATTCGACTATTTATGATCTTGTGGCTGGCGGGCTTTGCTGGGGTTCTCTCTTTTTTGCTAGTCGACCTGACGAAATTGCTCGCGCAGTTGCCCACACCTGCGGGAACGGAAACTTTTCAAGTTACTCCGGCGATCAAAATTTTGAGTTTGATTCAACCGGCAGTTCTTCTGTCTGTCGCCGTCTTAATCGGCGTTGCTCTGGGTTCAAAAGTCGGTTTGTTGTCGCCGGTGGCTGAGGCAGCAGCTCGCAAAGAACACTTAAGCTCAGCGCTGAAGCCGCAAATCATTCCGGGATTTACCGGCGGTCTTCTGGGTAGCATCGGTGTCATTCTCAATTGGTTGCTATGGAAACCGTTTCTGCCCCCGGAATTTGTGTTGCGAAGCGTGGAATTAAACAAATTGCTTCCTCTTCCGACTCGATTGCTTTACGGGGGCATCACTGAGGAACTGTTGCTGCGTTGGGGAGTGATGACGCTGCTGGTGTGGGCGGCCTGGCGGCTATTTCAAAAAGGTCAAGACAGACCGCAGAAAGGTTATTTCATCGGCGCAATCGTCATTTCATCGGTCATTTTTGGGTTGGGACATCTGCCGTTTGTTTTCGCAATAGCTCCTTATGCCAGCGTCGCCTTAATACTCTATGTTATCGTCGGTAATTCTATTTTTGGTTTAATTGCCGGGTATCTTTTCTGGAAGAAGGGTCTTGAGTCAGCGATGATTGCTCACATGCTGGTTCATATCGTTATGTTGGCAGCTATCTTCTTTGGATTGTGAGGCGCTTCATTTTCAGCATTGGTATCCGCCTTTGTTCCTCGTCGACGAATCAAATCAACAATGGGCGCGACCCGAAGGCCGCGCCCAATTGAGTCCTGATCGCATTGCTGGCAGAGCCTTTGGATCAGAACTCAAACCGCGCAGCAAACTGCATGATACGCGGTGGATAAGCGTTGCCGCTCGTGATCTGCCCAAAGGTCGCGCTGTTAATGTTGAAGATGTTGCTGTCCTCACCAAAACTCGCCGCATTGGCGCCGGTGGGAGCAAAGAAGTTGACGTTGTTAAGCACGTTGAAGACTTCCATGCGCAGCTGGAGCCGCGTCCTTTCGGAGAAGCTGATGTTTTTGATCAACCCCGCGTCCCAGTTGAAATACCTTGGTCCGTTGATGAAAGTTCGCGGCAAGTTGCCGGTCTGACCTGGTTGTGCTCGGAAGAAGACTTGTCCCGGAAACGCCGCAGTTGGCGTCGTTCCGAGATTGCCTCCGGTTGCCGTGCCGTCAGGCGCAATAACGGACGGGTCAATGAAATAGATCCTTCCGTTCTGGTGGAATATCCCGACCAAATCCTTGATCTGATCTGTCGTCAGACTCGAGTTTGCCGTTTGGCGAAGCGATCGGCCGCCACGATTTAGGGTCCCCGTGAGGTCTCTAATCGAGATAGGCGCTCCGGAGCTGATGTTGATCAGCGAAGTGATTTGGAATCCTCCGAACAGTCGATCAACCATCCCACCGCCATTCAGGTACGACTTACCTTTTCCGAATGGCAGTTCATAGATCGCATTGATGTTCACTGAGTGTGTGCGGTCATAGTCAGTGCGTGCATAGTCGAGTTTCTGGTTGTTATTGTCGAGATAAGGATCAAAACGGGCTTGTCCGTCTGTTTCGATATCCGACAGTGTTTTTTGGAATGTGTAATTTGCCTGGAAACTCAGGCCCTTAGTGAAGCGGCGACGAATCTCCGCTTGCAGTGCGTTGTAACGATAGCGGCCGCCGTTGACCAGCAAATCAACGGGACCAGCAAGGAAGTTCCGCCTGAACTGAATTCCTGTACCTGATGCCAGATCGAAGTCCAAGCCATTCTGGATGTAAATGGTTGCCAGATCGGCTGGGGTGCCATTAATGATTGGCGTGGTGACCGCGGGGTTGTTAAGGAAAGCACCGAAAGGCAGCGAGTCGAAGGCTGGTAGCGGCTGGCTTCCTGCAATCAATGAATTGAAGCTGGCATCGGTGCAGCGAAGCAGCGGATCCCCAGTACCCGGGAGCATTGCGCCCTGAAGCCGGCAGTTGTTCCTGGCTATAAGGAAGTCCCGCAGGAACCCACCAGCGTTGATGTCGATCTGATTTAGATCAACTCCTCGCACCATGCTGTTGCTGCGCCCGCCCACGTAGCGTATTTCAATCGCGGTATCAAATCCGATCTCACGTTGAATGCCGATGTTGAATTCATCGTTTCGTTGGACTTGAATGTTCGGGTCGATCGCAAAGACGGTGTTGAAGGCAAAGCCGTTATCGAGGTTGGCCTCTGCGAAAGTGATTGGCGGTGTTCTGAAGGGTGGCAGCGTGAAGCCCGGCAGTGAATTGAATCGCGCGTTAATCGTTGCCGCGCCGGCAGCCAACCCTGTGAGATCCAAACCAGCGTTGCCTCGAGCAGCGTTGAGTGCCGAGGTAACGTATTCATCGTTGACGTAACTGCTGCGAAAGCCGCCACGAATAACGGTTTTTCCTTGACCAGGCATGAGCGCGCTCAGGAACCCATTGCTGAACTCGGGCGTGTAAGCAAAGCTCACCACCGGACCAAAGTTGTTTAGATCAGTATTGTAGAACCGTCCGGGCTTGCCCGTGTTCGTTCCTACCAATCCATAGCTGCCATTTTGATCCAGTATGGCGTCCGTTATATTGCTGCCAGCCGGAATAAGCGGTTCGAGGAACACTCGATCCGGGTTGTTCAGCGGAGTGAAAACGTCGTAACGCAAGCCGAGATTAAGAGTCAGTCTCGAATTCACGCGCCATTGGTCACTAAGGTAGAACCCGAGAGTGTCGTAGTTCATTTGTTGAATTGAGGGAGCGCCGAGTTGCGGACCTACTTCCGGGTTGACGAAGTTGGCAGCCACCGAACCAACGCCGACGCTACCACCCAAAAGATAACGAAGTGCGTCCGCTCGCCCACGTTGGGTAGCATTGATACCTCCAGGATAAAGAGCAGCGGGCAGGCGCGGAGTGAGCGGGTTGTTGACGTTCGTAATGGAATAGATCGGCGTGACGTTAAAGTTGCTAATGACTTCAATTCTTTGCAGATTAATGTCCCCACCGAAGCGTAGCGAGTGGTTACCAAGTATGTATGAGGCGTTGTCCTGGAACGTGTACTGCTTGGTGTTTCGTCCCTGGTTCTCAAAGCTGGCTTCAGGACTGCTTAAAGTAAGCGGGAGACCAGCTATTGGAAGCCCGTTCGCGGCGATAGTGCCGATGATGAAATCGCCTGGGAGCGATTCCTGCCGGAAGAACGGCTCGGCAGTTTGATAGGCCCCGCGCACTTCGTTGATGAACCGAGAACCGAGCGACGTCCGGTAGGATGCAAGGTACAGCTTGACGGGACCACTCTGCACCACAAAAGGATTGGTTCCAAAGCCGCCGGGATCAACTTGCCGTTCATCTCCGTTGTTGTTGTACTTGTAAACAAAGTAGAGGTTGTTCGTGTCGTTGATGTCGAAGTCCAAGCGGGTTGTAAAACCATCCCGGGTATCGTTGTCTGACTGATTGAACTGCAACAACTGGGTCAAATCGTTATTGGCAATGGTTGAGTTTCCCACGCCCGGCATAGGGTTAAGTACCCGAGCCTGAATCGTGGGATCTACGCCCAACACGCCACCTGCTGAGGCCGGGATCGGTCCGCTAAACCCTGCGCCGGTTAGGACATTAACGGTGCGCGTCACCCCACTGTTGTCAACATAAGTGAAGTTTCCCGTGCGCGCAGCGTTACGCAAGATGGTGCGCGTGACCGAACGTTGCTGACGCAGCACAAACCTCTCGTATTGAGCAAAGAAAAAGGCTTTACCTTTGATGAGCGAGGCCCCGCCTTCACCAAAACTGGGCAGCGGCAATGGCCCGGCGAGCTTCCCGCCAAATTGATTGCGATTCAAGAACGGGCGACCAATGCCGGCAGCGTTGTTGAAGAAATCGTTAGCTGCGAACTTGACGTTGCGATTGTATTCCCACAGGGCGCCGTGAAAATCCTGACCACCGCGTGGCGTCACGAGTTGTACCTGGCTAGAGCCTCCCCCACCTTGATCAGCGCTCGCATTGTGTGTCACGACCGTGAACTCACCGGTGTCGTCCACGGTGGGCCGGTCCTGCACAAACCCGCCCGTGCGAATGAAGTTGTCCTGGACGTTAACGCCATCGCGCGTGTAATTGGTCGATGATGATCTTTGGCCGTTGATTGAAACGCTGGTGGCGTTTGCTCCGGCGATGGTATTAAGCAGCGCGAGGGGGTTGCGCCCGTTGAGAGGCAGTTCAAGAACCTGTCTCGGACTGACCGTGTTGCTTAGTTCCGCATTGGTCGAGTTGACGATATCGGTTCCAGCGATAACCGTCACACTCTCACTAATCTCACCGACCTCCATGACGGGATTGAGTGAGTAGTCTTTACCAATATCGATCTTCACTCCAGAAACGGTGAAGGCTTTGTGACCAGCCGCCGTGATCGTTACCGTATAGGTACCAACATCCAGTTGCGGCACACTGAAGGTACCATCTCCGCTGCTCGTCGTAGTTCGTTCTTTATCTGTCTTATCGTCTCTGACGACGACCATAGCTCCTGGTATCACACCGCTCGCGTCCGAGACGGTCCCAACAAGCCGGCCCGTGTTTGACTGACTAAACACCGGGACGGCAAACAAAGAAACCAGCAACCACAGTTTGATAACTGTTCTCATGTCGGACTCCTCTTAACAATTTCCGAATTTCTGTGGGTTGGGGAGAATCAATTTTTGCGCGGTCTAGTTTTTTCTACGAGGTCTCGGAGATCGCCAAAACCGCGCTAACAGGTGTTGGGCAAAGGATGTGCCGATTTGAGCTTGACTGTAGGACTATCCGATCACTTCGGCGATCAGGGCTGCTGGGATGATCGGGTGTTTGGCTGATCTTTAGATTCCTGATGATTGTTCAGGGTTTCGTAGGACGGCTCGGCGGAAATGGTGAAGGCCCCTTAGGTGATTCCGAAGTTTTGGAAGACAAGTGCCGCCAGAAGATTTCATACTTTTGGATGTTGAGATCGGAATTCGTGCGTAGTTTTAGAAGCGTTTCTATTATTTTGAACATCCCTTCGAAAGCGGGACGAGGAGTTTCGAAAATGAGACCGTCAAATGCTACTGCTTCGCGATTCTTAAGCTAACGCCCTTTTCGCAGTCACGCAATCCGTGACAGGACACGGCACAAAAACTACCTCAAAAGACCTCAGCTCGGATGGATTGGCCGCGAGAGTGGTTGAGCCGCAAAGTGGCACAGTGCTTGAAAGAGCTAAGCTCGCAGTCCGACCAGACAATTTGCCCGAGGGGTGGTTTATTTCCTGGCTACGAGGATCAGTTAGACCTGCTCGAAAAGAGCGGAGTCTAATGTAAGGCATTCAATTCTCAGCAACATCCGGTGTCCCCGTCGCAACCGTTACGACTAATAAGTTTTTCCTGCTCCCATAAGATCGCTGCCGATGCCCGGAGTTGAAGCCGCTTGCGTGACGACAGCAATTCCGCTACTGGAAAGTAGTCAGACGTCTTCGATCCCTTTTGCTGTCGAAGGGAAATCCCCGCCGGCAGCAGGGCAGGAGCCGGTCGCGCAATTCACGATTGCGTCGCCCAATTACTTCACAGCTATCGGCGCCCAACTCCTGAGCGGCAGGCTCTTCAATCCATTCGATACCAAGGATACGCTTCGCATCGCTCTAATCAACGAGACGATGGCGAAACGCAATTGGCCCGGCGAAAACCCGGTGGGTCGCAGGTTTACTTTAAAGCGAAGTGGCCGCGATTCACGCGACGGTACAGCGCTGGAAATTGTTGGGGTGGTTTCAGACCAAAGACAAGACGGACTCGAGAAGACTCCAAGACAGGAATTCTTTATCCCCTATACGCAAGCTCCTTCAGGTTTGACTATTTTTGTCGTGCGAACGAAGGGCGACCCACAGGCTTTGCTCCAGTCACTCAGGGCGCGGATCTGGGAGACAGATAGAACCCAACCATTTTATGCGGTTACGACTATGGACCAGGCAGAGACTCGAGGTTGCTAAGAAGGTGGGTTGACGTCTCGAGTTTCACCCGAAGCACGAGCAACTCGCATACGCTTTAGCGTCATGGTCCTTCACTTTTTGCCTAACGACGCAAAAACCAACTCGATCACTAGGTACCGTGGTGGACCTTGATAAGTGAGCTCTGGGTCCATCGTGTGATAGGCCGAAGGTGAAACTCCATGACGCTAAAGAGACTGTGTCAAAACAATAGATCCTACACACGGCAGAGACTGTGTCAAAACAATAGATCCTACACACGGCAGTGTGTAGTGCTTTTTAGATCCCACCTACAAAGAGGCGCCACCCCCACCCCCTCTTTTTTTTCAACAATACCAACTCAGAACACGGGTGACACTCAGAAGCTCAGCAATTTCGATGGAGCTTTTGAGTCGGCAACCTTGAGATAAGAGAAGGGGTGGCGTCCGTCTAGTAGGTAGGATCTGAACGAACTCCACACTGCCGTGTGTAGGATTTTGTTGTTGGTTCGTGTAACAGGTTTTTGACACAGTCTCTAAAGCGTATGGTGTCTCGAGTGGTATCAATGAACAAACGACCAATGAGCAATGACGAATCACCAATCACCAGTTCGCGGAAGGTGAGGCTTACGCTGAAGCTGTCTCAAAAGATATTTCCGCGCTTTAGCACAAAAAAGTGACTCGCCAAACAACACCATTACAGATTCTGTGGATACGGTTCGGCAGAACTTAGAAAATACAAGGAAGGGGAGAGACTATGGCAAACACTCACCGAGACCCGGTATGCAATATGGAGATCGACGAGCAAACCGCTGCAGGTCGATCACAGTACGATGGCCAAACCTACTACTTTTGCAGTCAGAGCTGTAAAAGCGAATTCGATCAAAACCCGCAACAGTATGCGAAACAGCGAGAGCAAGGCGCCGGAGGTTCGGCCCGATAGGATACGGGTCGCCTAACACTTGGCATCAGCGGCTCCTTCTTTGAAGCCGCTGATGCCGCCTATCCCTGCTGTCTCGCCGAAACTTTGGCGTTGTTCTTACCAGCTTTGAGATCACCATCCGTTTCAGATTTCGCTCGCCGCAGCGGCTCCTGATACCAGCGCCCTCCGGTTCTATATTCCTCCTCGGTTCGACCAAGCATCGCCAGCGCGCGCTTTGGTTGGATATGAGCGCAGGCAACAATGATGGAGTTGATCAGAGCCAAAGGCGCCACGTACGAGCCAGTGAAGGATGGACTGCTCGTCGATGCGACCAAATAACCATCACAATAGGTGGCAATTGGCGTTGCGTCGCTGTCGGTAACGCCAAAGGTCGGCACACCGCGCTCATGCGCTCTTTGAACCGCCTCTACCGTGTCTCGCAGACAGCGGCCAAAGCTGATGCCGATCACCAGATCTTTCTCGGTCAAAACATCGATCTTGTGCTGCAAGTTCCCAGTGCTCCCCACCGGAGCACGTGCATCAAATCCAAGTGGTGTTAGGCCATAAGCAAGAAACCACGCGAGCGAAGCTGCCAGATCGATACCTACCACCAGGATACGACGCGCGCGTTTGACACGCCTTGCCAGCTCTATAACGCGGTTCGCGTCCAGGCTTGATCGGAGCACGCTGAGACTCTCACTGTCGCGTTCCAAACAATGCCGAACTCGATCGGTTACGCTTCGCCTCTCCTGCGTGGCAACCTTGAGAACTGTGTAGGGAGTAATCTGATTGACGAAATGTTTACGGAGGTCCGCAGCAAAGTCTGCGAAGCGCTCATAACCCAATGCTTGGATGGTGCGAACAATCGTCGCAGCATCCACGTTGTAGCGCTTGGCCATTTCGCGAGACGAAAGAAAGAAAGTCTCTTCGTAATTGTCCAGAATCGCTCTGATCAGTTGACGACGGCTGCGGCTCAGCTGTGATTGAGCGAAGCGAACCTCTAGGGACCTAGGCGAGTCCTTGTCATAATTTCCATCCTGATCATCCAACTCATTTCTCGCCGCCATATTTTCCTCCTAAATCAGACCGCACAAGATGGAACAAGAAAGAAATGATCCACGAAATCGCACGAAATAGTCCGCCGATTTTGTGTCTCTGGTTTCGTGTTGGCTTCGTGTTGTTTCTTGATGTGATTTCGTGGACCATGTTTTTCCTGTCGGTTCTAGTCTCGCTCGAAAAGAATTCTGAGCCATAGCAGTTCTCCTCCTCAAAACTCAAAGTCTGAGTCAGTGCGGTGTCAGCGGTAAAAGAGATTTATCTGGTTAATGTCTTGGCCCATCACCTTCAAGGGCACTGTGCCGGGTTCGACGAATGTCAGGAGATTAAGCGCTACACACGAGCGTTCAAGCTTGTTGCGGTAATCTCCATGGGGGAACTCAGAGCCACCGTCTTGATGAGGCAGCGCGCATCAATCAAGCGCGCGTGCGGAGGAACCGCGACACACCCACGCGGCTTATTGCCCTGATGCGGTCGCCGTCGATGACGACACCAGCATCTTGTAATGAGCGCCTTGGACCATCAATCAGCGTGGCTCTGGTAATGCGAGCATTTGATCTTGAATTCGCCCGGATTCTGCGCTTGAAAGGCCTGCCCCGAGGGCAGAGAGGACAACCACACTCAAGCAGCGACAAAACGAGCAATGTCTTCATTTCTGCGTCATCTTTCAAGAGGGAGTGTCGCATGGCGGGGCAAGATAACACACCGGATTTTGGGGCGCAACAACTGTTGTAATTCTATTGACAGGCTGCAACGATAAGTGTTATACACCGCGCCACTCTCTAGCGTAACGTCGTTTTGGTGTGCTACGGATCGGAAACGTTTACTGGGTAACGCGCAGCAACAAGAAAGAACAGCGGGGTGAGCCCGACGCGTTGGATTCTCCATCGTCATCTCTTAAACATTGCGGCTTCGAGTAACTTTTCTATGAGGAGGCATCAGAGGCTATGAACAGCACTGTCCTAACACCAAGCTACAATCTGATAGGAGCAGGCGGGCAAGCCAAATTCAGGAGGTGCTGTTCCTTGCTGATAGTCCTTCCGCTCACTCTATTCATGTTCCATCTCTGGTCCGGGAGCGTCACGGCCCAGACAACCACTTCGACCATTGAAGGAACCGTAACTGATGCTAATGGCGCACTAATCGCTGGTGCTGAGGTCAGGGCGAGTGGGACACCGCTAGCCTCAGAGCGCAGTGTCACAGCCAACGCGGAGGGTTTCTACCGTCTTACGGCATTACCTGCGGGAACCTACACCCTGACGGTTTCACGGCCTGGCTTTGCCACCAGCACGTCCAACATCGAGTTGACACTCAATCGCGTCGTCACTCTCGATATCCAGCTTCAGGTCGGGGACTTAGTCGGGGGTGTGGCCAATATTACTTCAGATGCGCAGCCCTTACTGGAGCCGAATGCGTCTTCGACGGGCTTGACCGTCACTCCACGACACATACAGGAACTGCCCGTCAACGGGCGTGATTACCTCGACCTCCTGCAGCTCGTGCCTGGAGTCGCCATCAATCGGCAATCCACTGGCGACAACGCCAACCCGGTGCTGGGCGAGCGAAGCGGCAATAACAACTTTTTCATCGATGGACAGCCGAACAAGGACACCGTGGACGGCGGGCCTGCCGCACAGTTTAACCAGGAGACGATTGCGGAGTTTCAAGTCCTGACGACCGGCTATAAGGCCGAGTTTGGACAAGCGTCGGGAGCGATAGTCAATGTCATCACCAAAAGCGGCGGGAATGATTTCCACGGTGTCGCGTCCCTGTTTCACCGCAATGAAGTTTTCGATTCCGTCAACTCACTGGACGAGTCGGTAACGGACCCTCCGCACCTGCGCAGATTTGACTATAGTCTTGCCGGTGGCGGTCCGATCTGGAAAGACAAAATTTTCTTCTTCGGTTCGTCAGAGCGAATCACGGAGGACCGGGGAATTGATTTCGTGTTCCCGACTTTCCCTTCTTCGCCTGCATCAACACGGCTTCTTCAGTTGCTGCATGATCAGGAGGACCCCCTGGACGGTCCGCAGCGCGGCCGCGAAACGCGGAATTTTTTAAAGCTCAACCAGAACTTCGGGCGTCATCAACTCGTGCAGGAGGTGAATTACACAAACGAAAACAACCGGGGTGCGGGCAACGGGATTCCGTCATCGCGAAGGAACTCTGGCGCGCGCCATCTAATGCTGGCGTTCGGCGATACTATGCTGCTGGGCGATCAGGGCGATCCGTGGATTGTGACATTGCGTAGTGCCTTTCGCGGCGAGCCGTCTGATAACCGACCCGCTAGCCCAGAGATTGCGGGGTCTACTATATTAAACTCTTTCAGCGCGCAACAAATTTGTCCGCCGACATGCGGTTTTTTTGCGAGCGCTCTCGATCCCCCTTCGGTTCTTTTTGGCAGCGCCGCAACGGCCTCAAACCTGCACCAGAAATACACGTCGTTCGCGGCCAACGCTAACAAACTTTTCGGCGATCATGACCTGAAGTTCGGGTGGCAGTTCCTTCGGACAAAAGTTGACGGCCTTGATTCTCAAACTTTGACAAACCAGGTCTTTGCCACGATCGATGACTTTTTAACTTTTGGACCGGTAAACAGCGGCATTTTTCTGCTCCTGGAGGCCGGCGGACCCACGCCGGAGGCCAATGAGATTCATTTGCAAAACAATTACAACGGCCTGTATGTTCAGGACGACTGGAAGTTGTTTGGAAATCTGACGGTCAATCTCGGTCTTCGCTGGGAACACGACTCCGAATTCACTTCGAAGAAAAATTTTTCGCCGCGTCTGGGAGCCGCCTGGTCTGTAACGCCCAAAACGATTATCCGGGGTCACTTCGGCAAGTTCTATGATCAGTTCCGGATGGGCCTGGTTAGTCGGGTTCCAGCATTCGGCGGCAGTGACCGGAGACTTGTACAGTCGCTATATTTTCCCCGGGGGTTTTATGGGTCCCCCAGTTTGATCTCCAGTCTGGCATTCGCTGTTGGCCTTCCTGGGCCGTGCATTTCGAACCGCCTGACTGATGCGCAGATCAGCTCAACGGGAGCGACATGTCCCTTCGGTGGTCCGATGGTTGGTGTAGACCGGCTGAACAATGTTGTCGCTCCGGGGCACTCGCCTATTCCGGCTAATGCGGTGATCAACATCAGCAACATCCAGGCTCTTTCGGGCCTTACACCCGATCAGTACGCGACTCAGGCGGCCGCGGCTATCGGCCAGCCGGCCGGATATTTTGTCTGGGGCCAGTTCGGCGTACTCAATAATCCCATCATTCCGCCGGCGCTATCGCCGACTGCCGTTGACAGCACCTTTGAGACACCACATACCCTCAGCTTTGGCGTCGGCGTGCAGCGCGAGCTAACGAACGACATAGTGGTGGAGGTGGACTACTTTCACCGCGAAATGCGCAATCTCCTCGGCGTACGCCTCAGCAATCTTGCCTTTAGGTCACGCGTCGCCGGTATCGGACGAAGCTTTGACCCTCCAGGGTCCCCAGAGTTGCCGACTTTCGGGCCCTTTTTTGAGGGAAAATATGACGGCGTGGTCGCCACCTTCAATAAACGCTTTAGCAACCGCTACCAGCTCGGTGCGAGTTATACATACGCCAAGGCCACCGACAACTCCCTCGGCATCAACTCGTTTCCGACGGACCAATTCATCGGAGTCGTGCCTGAAGTGACTGAGCCCTGTCCGGCCTCAAACCCTACGTGTACTCCTCAGAACAACCGAAACGGACCGTTCACCAGCAGGAACGGAAACCTCGTCCAACAAGCCGGAACATTTCATAATGGCCCCGATCTCGACAAAGGTCCTTCGACATTGGCGCTGGATCACATCTTTCAGATCAACGGGCTGATGGATCTTCCGTGGCAATTTCAGATCAGCGGCATCTTCCGGGCGCAGAGCGGCTTTCATTTCAGCCGCTTCGATGAGGCGTCTCGGGACCCGGACGGTAACGGTAATTTCAACGGCGTCGATTTTACCGCCGGGAGGAATGCCTTTACCGCTCCGCCCTTTATCAATCTCGACATGCGCTTCTCCAAGGGGTTCAATATCGGAGAAAGGGTCAAGTTGCAACTATTGTTTGAGTTTTTCAATCTCTTGAATCGTCAAAACCCGGCCGCCATCTTTAATCGGGCGGACCGTCCAGCCCAACCTTTCGGAGAGGCTAGTCAGGTATTGCCCGGCCGGGAAGGTCAGATTGGAATCCGAATTTCGTTCTGATCTCGTCATCACCGTCAGGAGTGAAGAGAACGGCCTGTCGATTCAGGCCATGGGCCAGCCGAAGGTCGAGTCTTTGGTAATCAGAGACTACATTCTTCCTCACCCTCGTGGCCGTGCAGATCACGTTTTTGTCTAAAACGAAAAAGGGGAAGTGATTCATCTGATCCTCCATCAGAACGGAGCGCACCAGAATGCCAAAAGGATCACTCCAAGCAGCGATACCCACGTTGGCGTGCCTCGGTTGCATGTAGTTCGGCTTTGCGGGAGACCTACTACATTTGAGCTCGGAGTATTGAAGGGTTAATTAGATGAAATCACGACTGGAGAGAATCGAACTGAGAGAAATCGCGCTGCCCCTGCTATCTCCGTTCGAGACCAGCTTTGGTTGTACCACACAGCGTCGCATCCTGATTGTCAGAGTGTTCGACAAGACCGGGGCTTTCGGTTATGGCGAATGCGTAGCCCCGGAAGGACCTTTCTATAATCACGAAACCGTCGACACTGCATGGCTGATCACAGCGAAATACGTTGCACCGCTTTTGACACGAGCGCGCGTCGAAACTGCAAGCGAAGTGAATTCCGCGCTTGCGCCAATTCGTGGCAACCAGATGGCCAAGGCCGGTGTCGAGGCGGCGATTTGGGACCTGGAAGCGAAGCTTGTGGGCCGCCCTCTCTGGCAGCACCTCGGCGGCGTGAGGGATGAGATCAACTGTGGCGTTTCGATTGGTCTACAGGAAACGACGGCAACGTTGATTGAAAAGGTATCTCACGAACTAGAATCCGGCTATCAAAGGATTAAGATAAAAATCAAGCCTGGGAAAGACATTCACTTAGTCGAAGCAATTCGGAAACGATTTCCCGACATCACGCTCTCTGTCGATGCAAATTCTGCCTATTCTCTGAATGGGGACATAAGTGTTGTTAAACAACTCGATAACTATCACCTGCTGATGATCGAGCAGCCGCTGGGACCCGGTGACCTCATTGATCATGCAAAATTGCAGCGAGAGATTAAGACGCCAATCTGTCTTGACGAGTCGATCGTCACCTTTGCGGATGCCCGTCATGCATTTGAGTTAGGCTCATGTCGAATCGTCAATCTCAAGCTTGGGCGCGTTGGCGGTCATACAGAGGTTCGACTGATTCAAGCGCACGCGTTTGCGAACGGCGTACCCGTATGGTGCGGCGGGATGCTCGAAGCGGGCATCGGTAGAGCCCACAATATTGCCCTGTCGACGCTGCCCGGCTTCACCCTGCCTGGCGACGTCTCGGCCTCGGAGCGCTACTGGGAGGAGGACATCATCGAACCACCGGTCACCGTCTCCCGGCAGGGCACGATCAAAGCTCCCACAAATCCCGGTATCGGCTACGAGGTGAACGAAGCGCGCATCGAGGCCCTGACAGTGCGGCGGGAAATGGTCCAACTTGGTTAGTTTGGGAGTTCGGGTCAGAGCTGACGCGTGGTCGCCAGCGTTCTAGTCGCTGCGCCAACGGCGCGAAATGCGATACCGCCTTTCCCGTTTTCAGCGATGTGATCTTCTCGAGGACCTGCGTATGAACCCAACACAATTGTTCTGCGGTTTACTGCTGTGCCTTGCCATGTCGAGCACAGTGACGGCGAAGGAAACACGTCTGCTTCGCCATCCCACGGTGAGTCGTGACCTGGTGGCATTCGCCTATGCGGGTGACTTGTGGGTGGTGTCGCGAACCGGTGGGCAGGCTCGCCGACTCACGGTTTCGCCAGGGCTCGAAATCGATCCTTACTTTTCTCCAGATGGTTCCCAGATAGCCTTCACAGCGACCGTCGCCGGCAACACGGATGTGTATGTAGTGCCCACCAGTGGCGGGGACCCTAAACGATTGACATATCATCCAGCTCTCGATCGCGTACGCGGCTGGACCCGCGATGGCCGCAATGTACTCTTCGCTTCAGTAAGGACCAGTGCGCCCCAACAGGCGTACTTTCGGCTTTGGACCATCAGCTCAGAAGGTGGACTTCCAGAACCGCTCCCAATGCCCCGGGCTTTTAGCGGCGCCTACTCTGAAGATGGGTCGCGCATCGCTCATGAAGAGATCTCGACCGCCTTCATTCCGCAGTGGCAGGAGGCGAGTCAGTGGCGCCATTATCGCGGTGGCCGCACGCATCCAATCCGTGTCATGACGCTGGCCGATCACTCAGTGGAGAAGCTTCCGTGGAACAATAGTAATGACACAAGTGCTATGTGGATTGGCAACACGATCTACTTCCTCTCGGACCGTAATCACACAGTTAACTTATTTGCCTACCGCGTCGACACAAAGCAGGTCTCGCAACTCACGAAGCACGACGACTTTGACATCATGAATGCGTCTGCCGGGCCCGATGCAATTGTCTACGAACAGGCTGGCTATATTCACCTGGTTGACAGCAAGACGGGGCAGGCCCGCCGGCTCACCATTGATGCCACCGGTGAACTACCCTGGGCTCGCCGCCAGTTTAAAAAAGTATCTTCGATGATTCGCAGTGCCGTCCTATCGCCAACCGGAACTCGGGCTGCTTTTGAAGCGCGAGGTGAGATCTTTACGGTTCCAGCGGAAAAAGGGGATTTTCGAAACCTGACACTGAGTAGCGGAGCGCATGACCGTAGCCCTGTGTGGTCCCCCGATGGTACTCAAGTCGCCTGGTTGTCCGATGCCGGCGGAGAATACCAACTCATTATCGGCGAGCCAACTGGAGTTACAGGGCCGCGGAACGTGTCTTTACCATCAACTGCCTTTTTCTCAGCACCTGCGTGGGCTCCTGACGGAAAACAGATCTTGCTTCAGGACAATCACCTAAATCTCTGGACGATCGACGTCGCCACCGGAAACGCTGCCAAAATCGATACCGATGCTTACGCCGACCCGGGTCGCCAATTCGATGCGGTTTGGTCGCCTGACTCGCAGTGGATCTCGTACTCCAAGAGCCTGGTTAGTCATCTGCGGGCGATCTTCGTTTACTCAGTGGTGGAAAAGAAGAGTTACCAGATTACTGATGGGCTCGCGGACGCAATCTCGCCAGCTTTCGACACCGGAGGCAAGTATCTCTACTTTCTTGCAAGCACCGACTACGGTCCGAGAACGGGATGGCTAGAGATGAGTTCCCTGGATCGTCCGGTTAGACGATCAATCTATCTTGTTGTGCTCAGCTCAAGTGAGCCGTCCCCACTTTTGCCCGAAACAGCAGACGAGCCACGCCCCGCGCCTCGTGAGGAACCTCGTGCGGGCGCTGCGCCGCCAGCTAAACCGAGTCCTACGACCGTGCGGATTGACATTGATAAGATAGGGCAGCGTATCTTGTCGCTGAATGTTCCGGCGGCTGATTACAACAGACTCATAGCCGGCGCGACCGGAACGATTTTCTACACAGAACCCACAGTGCCTGGCGGTGGCCCTGGAGGTTCATTGCGATTGCAGCGGTATCAGTTGAAAGAACGCAAAGCCGTACCCTTTCTTGAAGGTATTCGCTTTTACACCCTCTCATCAGACACGAAGAAACTCCTTTATCAGGCTAGCGGCGGTGGTGCGTCGGGAGGCGCTTGGGGAATCGTCACAACTGAGCGCCCCGCGAAAGCCGGCGATGGGGCGATCAACGTCGCGCAACTCGAAATGCAGGTAGATCCTCGTGCCGAATGGGAGCAGATCTACCGTGAGACGTGGCGAATACAACGCGAGTTCTTCTACGACCCGAAGATGCACGGTGCAGATTGGCAAGCGGTCTATGACAAGTATCGCCCGCTTTTCTCTCATGTGGGTCATCGTGCTGATCTGGCATTTTTAATCGCCACGGTTGGTGGCGAACTAGCGGTAGGACACTCCTACTTGACTGGCGGGGGGGATGAACCTCGTGAGGATCCCGTATCGGTCGGGCTTTTAGGGGCCGATCTTAAAGTCGAGAACGGTGGTTACCGCATTCAGCGAATCTATACTGGAGAAAATTGGAACCCGGACCTGCGGGCGCCGCTTAGCGCTCCCGGAATTCAAGTAGCCGAGGGAGACTACTTGCTGGAGGTTAACGGGCGGCCGCTTACTCCTCCAACCAATCCTTACAGCCTGTTCGAGGGAACGGCAAACCGCCAGACGTTAATCCGTGTCAATAACGTTCCTTCGCTTGAAGGATCACGCGTTCTTACTGTGGTCCCTGTGGCAAGTGAAGACACTCTCCGAACGCGCGCGTGGATTGAAGGCAATCGGCGGGTTGTGGACCAGCTTTCTGGTGGTCGCCTGGCCTATGTGTGGCTGCCGAACACTGGCGGACCCGGGTATGCATCATTTACTCGCTACTATTACGCACAGCAACATAAGGACGGCGCCATTATCGACGAGCGTTACAACCAGGGAGGGATGGTAGCTGACTACATTGTCAATGAACTGGATCGGAAGCGGATGGGCTATTTCGCGATGCGTGATGGTCAACCGTTCACGTCCCCAATCGCCGGTATTTACGGTCCGAAAGTTATGATCATCAACGAATCTGCGGGATCGGGCGGCGACGCGCTTCCCTATTATTTTCGGCTGCGGCAGTTAGGACCGTTGGTGGGTACGCGCACATGGGGCGCACTTGTTGGCACGCTGAACATTCCCGCAACTATTGATGGTGGGGGCATCACGGCGCCTTCCTTAGCGTTCTATGATCTTAACGGGAAGTTTGCAGTTGAGAACGAGGGTGTGGCGCCCGATATCGAAGTTGAGTACGTCCCGGCCGAGGTAAACAAGGGACGGGACCCACAGCTCATACGCGCTATCCAGGAAGCGATGAAACTTCTTGAACAGAACCCTGTGCGCAGAGTACCGCGACCGGCACCCGTCAACCGTGTTGGTAAGGGCTCATGATTAGTCAGAACCAGGCCGAGCTAAAATGGTGCATGCATAAACGCTCATTGGATCACAAGGACATTAACAAAATGTTTAGGCGAATTCTTTTCAGCGTAATCCTCCTCACCGTCGCGGGCCCGAGCAATGCCCAACAATCCCCTCCGCAGTACTCGCGCACCGAAACTATGATCAGCATGCGCGACGGCGTGCGTCTTTATACGCAGGTCTACACTCCGACTCGAAATGACGAGAAATTTCCTATCCTACTGTTGCGAACGCCATATGGATTGGGCGATTTGAGTCCCGCACAACTCACAACCGTGTTGCCGGAACTATCGGCTGAAGGATTCATTTTTGTTCGACAGGACATTCGTGGGCGATTCAAATCCGAAGGTGAATTCGTCATGCTCCGGCAGCCGCGCAAGCCCGGCGATAAAGGCGCAATCGACGAAAGCACAGACACCTATGACACGATTGATTGGCTGCTAAAGAATTTGCCTGATCACAACGGGCGCGTAGGCATGGCGGGCACAAGTTACGGCGCGTGGCTCTCTGTGATGGGGATGCTCGATCCCCATCCAGCCCTTAAGGCCGTTGTGCAACAAGCTTCTCCCGCTGATATGTGGATCGGAGACGACTTTCACCATAACGGCGCATTCCGGTTGAGCTACGGTTTGGAGTACGCATATATGATGGAATCTTCGAAGGAGATCTCAAACCCTTCATCCATCATCGACCGTTATGACACGTATGAATGGTATCTGAACCTTGGCCCACTATCGAATGTCGACGCAAAATACTTCAATGGGAAGATCCCGACGTGGACAGAGTTCGTAAACCGTCCAGACTACGACGACTTTTGGAAGCGGCAAGCCTTTGCGCCGTGGCTGAATCGGGTAACAGTGCCGATTCTGAATGTGGCAGGTTGGTGGGACCAGGAAGATTTTTACGGGCCGATTAAGATTTATGAGCTGCTTGAGCGGCATGACAAGTCGAACCAAAACTTTCTCGTTATTGGCCCATGGAACCACGGGGGATGGTCAAGAGGTGAGGGAAGAAAGCTCGGCCGCATTGACTTCGGTTCCGCTACAGCAGAGTACTATCGACGCAATGTGCTGACTCCTTTCTTTGCATATCATCTGAAGGGAACAGGAACACCACAGCGCCCTGAAGCGCTCACATTTAGAACCGGCGCTAACGAGTGGGTGGAACACGATGCTTGGCCGCCAAAACGCAATGTGGTTGCCCGCCGTTTGTATCTACACGCTGAAGGAAGGTTATCGCGCAATCCTCCACCAGCAAATGTCCAACCGGCATTCGATAGCTACATCTCAGATCCCAAAACCCCCGTACCGTATCGTCCTCGTCCAATCGAGTTACGCTCAGGCTGGTCTACCTGGCTGGTTGAGGATCAGCGCTTTGTTGATCATCGACCCGATGTACTTACCTGGGTCAGCGAGCCACTGACGGATGATGTCATCGTCTCAGGGAAAGTAGTCGCCAATCTTTTTGCGTCCACTTCGGGCACAGATAGTGATTGGATCGTGAAGCTCATCAACGTGTATCCGGAGCGTTACGAGCCTGATCCGAAGATGGGTGGCTACCAACTGATGATAGCGGGTGACGTGTTTCGTGGTAGGTATCTGCACAGTTTTGAAAAGCCGCGTGCGATTGCTCCAAACACTGTGCTGCATTACCAGATCGGCTTCCCAGCGAACGACCATGTCTTCAAGAAGGGGCACCGAATCATGGTGCAAGTCCAGAGCAGTTGGTTTCCGGTTCTCGATCGCAACCCGCAACGATTCGTCCCCAACATCTTTTTTGCGCAAGAGTCAGACTTTCAGCAGACGACACAGCGCGTGTATCGGTCAGGCCAGCACGCGTCACATATTGCGGTTCCGATTGTGGAGAGGAACTGAGAGGGCGCTGCCCTGAATTTCAGAGGTCAGAGGTCAGAGGTCGGAGGTCAGAAATGGAAAATCGGTCATCGGTCATTGGTCATTTTAATTCTTTGTTCTCTCTGACGTTGACCCCCGACCTCTGACCTTCACCTGTAAGTGCCGAATGAATCTGGGTCTAACAAAATCGACGGCTCGCAGTAGGCAATTCCCAATCTTCTGGGTGCTGATTTGCCTGCTCGCGTTAGGCTCTATCAAGTTGCCCGTCGCAGCACAGCAGCGCGAGGCCACTTACGACCTTGTGATCCGTAATGGACGAGTTCTCGATGGCGCCGGAAATCCTTGGATCGCAGCGGACATCGCCATTAAGGACGGTCGCTTTACTCGCATCGGCAAAGTTGAAGGATGGGGAAAGCTCGAGATCGACGCGAAAGGGAAGTACGTATCGCCCGGCTGGATCGACATGATGGATCAATCAGGTAGCGTCCTGCTGCGGAACGGCTTGGCAGAGAACAAACTGATGATGGGCGTCACGAGTGCGATTGGCGGTGAGGGAGGAACGCCGGTTCCGGCCGAAAAGATTAGCGACTATTTCGCGGAACTCGAGAAGGCGGGCATTAGTATTAACTTTGGCACCTATTTCTCAGAGACGCAGGCGCGGATTGCGGTTTTGGGAGAGGACTCAAGAGCCCCGACAACTGAAGAACTCTCGCGCATGAAGTTGGTGATGGAAACTGCGATGAAGTCGGGTGCTATGGGAATGACAACGGCGTTGATCTATCCCCCATCGAGTTATGCGACTACTAACGAGCTGATCGAAATGGCGAGGGTCGCGGGACAGTACGGAGGCATCTACGCAAGCCACATCCGCGGCGAAGGAAAGGAACTCATACAGTCGGTCGAAGAAGCAATAGCAATTGGTGAGCAAGGCGGGTTGCCTGTGGAGATCTTCCATCTTAAGGCCGCTTACAAACCCGGCTGGGGTACGTTAATGCGAACGGTTGGTGAGAAGATTGATCAGGCACGTGCGCGCGGAGTTGATGTTGCCGCCGATATGTATCTTTACACAGCGGGCGGTACAGGGCTGGAGGCCGTGGTTCCATCGTGGGCGTTCGATGGTGGAACAAACCAACTCCTCGAAAGGCTCAAAGATCCTATTACGCGCAAGCGGCTCAAAAACGAGATCGTGTCGGGGTCACCAGGCTGGTGGAATATTGTCGAAGCTGCGGGTGGTTGGGACGGTATTGTATTGGTAAATGCTCGCAACAAAGATAACAGCCGTTTTGAAGGTAAGAGCCTGTCGCAAATAGCAAAGGAATGGCAGAAGGATCCAGCCGATGCCGCGTTTGACCTGGTGACGCAAGGGGAGGGAAGGGTGCTTGCCCTCTTTCATATGATGAGCGAGCAAGACATCATTACTGCACTCAGATTCTCGTGGACTAGTATTGGTAGTGATGCCGCCGCAGCGCTCCAGCCTGGTGGTGTCGACATGCTCGGCCTGCCTCATCCGCGCAGTTATGGAAATTTTCCTCGGCTCATCGCCCGGTACGTACGCGAACAGCGGGTGCTTACTCTCGAGGAAGCAATACGCAAGATGACGTCGTGGCCTGCAACAAGAATGCGACTCCCTTCTCGCGGCTTGATTAAAGAGGAATGTTGGGCAGACGTAGTTATTTTCGATTACCAAAAGATTCAAGATCGTGCGACTTATGAACAACCACTTGCCTCGCCGGAAGGTATTGATTACGTGCTGGTGAATGGGCAGGTTGTTATGAAAAACGGAAAACACACCGGAGCACGACCAGGACGGGTGCTCTATGGCCCGGGTCGAACATTTGATGGCGAACCTTCAACAACAGCAAGTTTTGGCCAAGGCCCCCGTTGAGATAGCAAACATCGTCATCCGTGACATCGAGGGGCAAGCGGAGATAAGCGCAGTTGAGGAACTTCAGAAGGAAGTCTGGGGCCTCCCGGATCTCGACGTAGTGCCCTTGTCACACCTGGTTGCAGTGCAGGCGGCCGGTGGAGTTCTGGTAGGAGCATTTGATGTCGAGATACTGGTCGGCTTCATCTATGGATTTGTCGCATACGAAAAAGGACAGGCGGCCCATCATTCGCACATGCTGGCCGTCAAACCCGCGTATCGGAACCTTGATCTCGGACGTAAGCTCAAATTCGCTCAGCGCGACCGTGTTCTGGCGCAAGGTATCAACTTCATCACCTGGACGTTTGACCCTTTGCAGAGCTTGAATGCTTATTTCAACTTCAAAAAATTAGGTGTGGTTGCGGATCGCTACCTCATAAATTTCTATGGTGAAGATGCGGCAAGCTTTCTGCATCGCAACGGAACTGATCGCTTGTGGGTTACCTGGCCACTACAAAAATCGAATCAGATCGATTTCGATCTCGTATTTGAGAAGCCGATTTCTTTGGTCCAAGTGGGGGCTGCAGATACACCCGCGCGTAATTCCTTAGAGGAAGCGCTGTCAAAGGAGCAGGCATTCATCGAAATACCATCCAACATCAATGAACTGCAGCAGAGAAACAATTCTCTGGCTTGGGAGTGGCGAGAAGCGACGCGCTGGGCGTTCACGAGTGCGCTTGACGCCGGTTACACGGTCGTGGATTTTGCCCGTCACACTAGCGATGAGCAGCAGGTAGGAAGATACCTATTGACACGTGTTCGATAAACTTCAGTTTGTCGTTTTGCCTACTCTGAACTCGAGTTGAAATTCGATTGGCGAATTCAATGGGCGAAGTTTACACGTTAGGTGATGCATTGAATTAGCACAAGACTACCGGAGCTACAAAAACGACAAACTGAAGTTCGTCGAACATCGACATGAAAACAAAAACAATAAGTCGTCGCGAAATGCTCAGACGGACCACACTAGCGGGCTCCGCGATGTTGGCGGCCCCGATGATCAACCGTGGGCGCTATCGGATCTTTGCCGGAGTATCGACTGAATACTCCGCCCGAGCGGTTGATCTAATCCAGGAATCCACCGTTATTGACATGCTCGCGCCCCTCACACTGGACTTTAATAAACAGGCCAGGTGGTTTACCGATCCTGAAAGCTTTACCGCAGCAGACCTGCAGCCATTCAAAGAGTCAGGCATTAACGTATTCCACCCGGCCATTGGAATGGGTGGGCCGGATGCTTATGCCAGAGTGCTGCAGTTCTTCGCGTTGTGGAATGGCTTCATTGCTAACAGCGATCGACAATTCATGCGAGTCGACAGTGCCGCCGATCTCAGCCGGGTAAACGCTTCTGGCAAAGTCGGGATTCTGCTGGGTCTGCAGAACTCGGACCATTTCCGAAGGCCCGAAGACGTGGACTTCTTTCGCGGACTCGGTCAACGAGTTTCGCAACTCACCTATAACTCACGGAATCTCATCGGCAACGGTTCAACCGAGAGGCGTGACGAAGGCATCTCGGACTTTGGGGTAGCCATCATTGAGCGGATGAACAAAGTCGGAATGGCAGTTGACGTGTCGCATTGCGGTGACCGCACCACGCTCGACGCCTTTGAGATCTCGAAGAAGCCCGTGTTGATTACTCACTCCAACTGCCGGGCTCTGGTTAAGGACCACCCACGTCTTAAAACTGACGAAGCAATCCGAAAGGTGGGCCAATCCGGAGGTGTGATGGGGATCACCGGCGTGCGCATGTTTGTCAAGGGTGAAGAGCCCACGACGGTCGAGCACGTACTGGACCACTTCGACCATGTGCGGAAGCTGATTGGACCCGAGCATTTGGGAGTGGGCAGTGACATGGACCTTTACGGCTACGACGCGATGCCGGCTGAGTTAAACAAAAGACTACGCGCAAGCTACAAAGGTAGCTATGCATTTCGCGAGAAGCTGGATATCGAAGGTATCAATCATCCCAAACGGATGTTTGACCTGACGGAGGGATTGATTAACCGAAAATACAGCAATAGCGATATCCAGGGAATTCTTGGTGGAAACTTTGCGCGCGTGTTAACTGAGATTTGGTCCGTTATTCCCGAGAAGAAGTAAATCCAGGGTTGCCATCAGCGAGCACACCGCCGTCATGCGACTTGAGGATCCGTTTAAAGTCGTCGATTAAAACTATGTCTGGGGAGAGATAAGAGATGAAATCAAAGCCAATCATCAGACTTTTGATTGCAGTAGTTCTTTTGACCGGGGTGCAGATCGCGCGCGCTCAGCAAGTATCAGAATTGGGCCCCGGTTTTGATGACTATGTCAACAACGCCATTAAGAATTGGCAAGTGCCGGGTATCGCTATCTCTATCATCAAAGACGACCGGATCGTTTTCGCAAAGGGTTATGGCGTACGCGAACTTGGCAAACCGACTCCAGTGGATGAACGAACCATGTTTGCAATTGGGTCTTCGTCCAAGGCGTTCACCGCCGCGGCGATTGCCATGCTGATCGACGAGGGAAAGGTAAAATGGGATGACCCGGTAACAAAACACCTTCCGGGATTTCAACTCTACGATCCTTATTCAACACGAGAATTGACTGTGGGGGACTTGTTGACTCACCGCAGTGGGCTTACCCGGGGTGATCTACTGTGGTACGCGTCAGCTTATGACCGGGACGAAGTGCTTCGTCGTGTCCGCTACCTCAAGCCGACCTGGAGTCTGCGTTCGCGTTTTGGGTACCAGAACATCATGTTTCTGGCAGCGGGCCAGATTTTTCCTTCAATTGCCGGTAAGAACTGGGATGATTTCATCCGGGAAAGGATCTTCAACCCGCTCGGCATGACTGCAAGCACTACCAGCATTAAGGCTCTTGCCAACTCGGACAACGTAGCTACGCCACATTCCCGGATTGATGACAAGGTACAAACAGTTGCCTGGCGGAATATTGACAATATCGCTCCGGCTGGTTCTATCAACTCGAACGTTACCGACATGGCGCAATGGGTGCGATTGCAACTTGGCGGTGGAACTTATGAGAACAAACGTTTGCTTAGTTCTGGCGCTATGAAAGAGATGCATACGCCTCAGACCATCATCAGACTGGAGGGTCCACAGGAGAGACTCTATCCCGAAGCGCATTTCCTAACTTATGGAATGGGTTGGTTCCTCAGTGATTATCGCGGGCGGAAAGTCGTTGAACACGGTGGAGCGATCGACGGGATGAGAGCACAGGTAGCAATGATGCCAGAAGAGAAACTCGGGATGGTTATCCTATCGAACTTAAACGGAGCAGTACTGCCGCATGCCCTGATGTACCGAATCTTCGATTCCTTTCTTGGTGCTCCCCAACGAGACTGGAGTGCGGAAATGTTGAAGACGATCACGGCACTCGAGGAGCAAGCGAAAGCTGCCGAGAAGAAGATCGAGTCTGAGCGAGTGATGGGCACTGCACCCTCGCTCTCAATCGACAAGTATGCCGCCACCTATAACAGCGATATGTACGGCGAAGCGAAGGTCGCGGTGGAGAATGGAAAGCTGGTGACGCGCTTCGGTCCGAACTTTACCGGGGATCTCGAGCACTGGCACTACGACACCTTTAGAGTAACGTGGCGCGATCGCATGCAGGGCAAAGGCTTTGTGAATTTTAGACTCAATGCTCAGGGTAAAATTGAGTCCATTAGTATCGAGAATCTCTCCGAGTTCACACGCGCTCCGGATAAACCTGAGGCTGTCGCCGGCATTAAATTAAGCGAGGAAGATCTGAGGAAATTTGTTGGCAGGTACGCGTTAGAAGCTCCGCCTGTGGAAATCAGCATTGAACTGATAGGAGGTAGTCTGAAGGCAACGGTGCCCGGTCAGCCGGTTTATACATTAGTGCCCGTGGCCGCCGATCGCTTCCAACTCGAAGGTGCGCCCGCCGGTTTTTTTGTGCAGTTCGAACTGGCGGACGGTAAGCCGAAGAACCTGACTTTGGTGCAAGGATCACGGCCAAGCATAGTGTTGCTCCCAAAACCATAACTTTTGGAGTGCGGCGGTAAGATCGGA
>Ga0209431_10000293_pt1 | contig 40712 bp, 38 predicted proteins | sample RifCSP13_3_FD_184021 | JGI IMG/M metagenome (GOLD analysis project Ga0209431, IMG submission 184021) | Soil microbial communities from Rifle, Colorado - Rifle CSP2_sed 13_3 (SPAdes) (version 2) | ecosystem: Environmental > Terrestrial > Deep subsurface > Rock core/Sediment | place: Rifle... | reverse complement strand
TACAGCCTGAGGTTTGCCACCCTGAGGAACTCCCGCGCTAGTGCTTGCCGAGATGTTAGTTGTCGTGCCGTCGGTCGTGACCGCCAGTGGAGGAGGGGCCGATACCTGCCCTGGAGTTAGATTAACTTGAGCTACCGTCCCCTTCCTTACAGGCACTTCTGTATAGGAGAACTGCGTCGCCGGAATGCCGGCACGCTTGATATTCACATCAAGCGTAAACTTCCCTTCTCGAATTCCAGTTACCGAGACTTGAACTGGAATATTTATGTCTGCGATGGAGGCGTATTCGCTATCATCCATTGAGAGAAATGTTCCAGGTAGACTCTCGTCAATCAAACCCTCGTTGTTGAATCCAAGCGTTTTGCCGCTGGTATGCGAGATTCGGAGATGCGCATCCGAATGGAGCTCAAACGAGGCAAGACTCTCCAGCTCTTTCCCCGGAGTGATGGGAAGTCCCATATATTGTTGAGGCTTGGGATACTGATTGGGATCCGGTGGGGAGTTCTTGATGATCTGCCCGACGATTGCTTGTATGGTCTTATTGGCAGCCAGGTGAGCGTGTGCGGTAGATTCGTCTGAGAAGAATCCACTCACGTAAGGAACGTAGTACGTACTTGTTGCCGCCGCAGTCTCAAGCCCCCAAAGAGGCACCGTACCATCACCATCTTCGGACCTGGGGCGTAGCACCACTTTTCTGCAATTGCCTCCGCAATTTTGCCCTATTTCAAGATAAGTTCCTGTGAAGGGCCACACAGGCAGTATCCCGGGTTTCCAATCTTCCAGATTGTAAGAACCCAGGGTGCTGACTCCAGTGCCTATGATGACGTATTGCTTAACTCCGCCTGGCAGCGGCTTCGGATTTTCTTTGGTGCCCACCGCCAAGTAAAACTGCTTTGCCTGGCTCAACAAGCCTGGATTGAAAAAACGTTCATTGCCAGTGGTGCTGTCATACTGATCTATAAAGGAGTAATGAACTGTCGTAAACCATTTGTAGCGAATTGAGTTTGCCTCATCCTGGGTTAGGGTACGGTTCGATGCCGTATCGTTAATGAATGGTATCTGCGGCAAGAGTTGATATCCCGCAAGAGCGGTCAGTGGACTCGCCGCTAATGATGACGAATACGCGTTGATCACGGAACCGGTGCCACTCCCCCAGGCATCGCCATATAATTGATAGTGTCCGGCGTTAGGCGCGTGTCAACTGCAGGCGACAAGCCTCATTGCCCCAGTTGGTATACCTGCTGACCTATTTGGGCCAATCATTATTGCGAGTGCGTCCTCCCCGGCACGCCGCGGGCTAGCAGGGTCAGATTGATTGAGTCGGTCGCGATAAAACAGCTGGGGCAAACAAATCTAATATTAAGCACTCTTGTGACCACAGTGTGCGTCATAGGATCTGAGTGGCGACCCATCTGGCGTCGGATGTCAATAAACTGACTGAGATTCCGGCATAGCTCTTGCCCCTTCCGTTTTTCAATACGGCTGAAGCCTTCAGCCGACGCGAGGAGGGGACAGAAACATGAGACCAGCACTAACTTACGATTCACTTCACAACCCGTTTCACAACCGATTCAATGATCCGGTCACCAGCCGTCGTGACGAGATGCAGGCGTATGCATACAAAGTCTGGCTCCGAGAACGGAATCAAGGCAACTGTAATACGCAGACCAACTCCACGGCACCGCATCCATCGGTGATTGCCGGCAAACAAGCGGCAAGTGGCCAGGATGCGTTTGACCCGACGCATTGGGGACGATTATTCGCCAGCGGAATCGCTCTTCTCCTCGTCTTACTCGCCTCGGCCGCCGTGCTGAAAGCTTTTTGAGAAGAATGTGCGGTTGGCAATCGGCATTTGGGGTGACTCACATCACAAAAGCAGTATCCTAAGTAGAGCAGGAAGCGACGGAAAGTCTCCCGGTTGGGACGAACTTCACCGGCTTTCCACTTGAGATAAGTCACGCGAGCATACCTGGCTGCGCCGTTCCCAAATTGCTGTCGATAGAGTTTGAATAGTTCTTCTAGAGAGTCTTGATCGAGATTGAGGAGGACTTTGATCAGCTCGGCATTTTGCGAGGACTGAGAAATTCGCTTCGAGCGCGATGAAAAAGAGCCGCGGTTAAAAAGGTAGAACAACAGCCCGATAACGAAGACGATTGGGAGGATATACTCCATTTAAGACCGTGAATAATAGATCGGCAAATGCGAGAGTTGCACCACCAGACGCCATTATGACGGCAATATAATGACTGGGCCGCTTCCGTTGCTTCTGTAGGCTGGGTATGAACCATCCACCAACTGCGGTTGGTGGAATTCTCTTTTATCAGGGGTGTTGCTTCTGTAGGCTGGGTATGAACCATCCACCAACTGTGGTGGGTGAATTCTCTTTTATCTGGGGTGTTTGCTTCCGTAGACTGGGTATGAACCATCCACCAACTGCAGGTGGTGACTTTCGAGACTTTACATCGTCTCCAAAAGCCGGTCGTCGCTGAGTGGTCTCTGCAGGCGCGTTGTCTCACCCGGGTTTGCAGCTGTCGAGATCAAAGGTCTAAGATCAGAGGGCTAAGGGCTAAGGGCTAAGGGCTAAGGCCAAATACCAAAGGCCAAAGACCAAGACCCAAGTCCACAAACTTTTTGATGCGAGTCACAATCGGCCAGATCAACACCACCAACGGAGACTTTGAGGGCAATGCTGCCAGTGTTATTCGGGCGATTGAACAAGGAAAGAAGGACTCCTCCGATCTGGTGGTGGTGCCCGAAGTTAGCCTGCAGGGATATACCTCCTTTGATTGGTTTCTGGATCGCGACGTGAATCGGTGCGTTCTCGAGCCGCTGGAAAAAGTCATTCAAGCAACTGATGGTCTCACCGCAATTGTCGGGACAGTAAGACCTACGAACCTGGCTACCGGCCGCAAGCTTTACAACTCGGCAGCAGTTATCCGCAATCGGAAACTCCTGGGGTTTGCTGACAAGACATTACTGCCCGAATACGACGTCTTCGACGATCCACGCTACTTCGAACCAGCTCGCGAACGGCATCTGTTTGCCATCGACGATTGCAAACTCGGGGTCACCGTCTGCGAAGACTTTTGGAACGATAAGACGTTCTGGAAGGAACGGCTTTACCTCAATGATCCGGCAGATGAGTTGATTGCGCTCGGGGCAAAGGTGCTCGTTTCGATTAACGCCTCGCCCTTTAATAAGGGCAAGATGCGCCAGCGCTGCGCAATGGTTTCACACCGCGCACAGGCCGCAGGCATTCCCATCGTGTTTGTGAATCTGGTCGGCGGCAACGACGGTATTATTTTTGACGGAGCCAGCATCGTGGCTGACTGCCGTGGAAAGATAATTCTGCAAGCGCCACCTTTTGAGGAATTCTTCGGCACCGTGGAACTAGAATGCGATGTAGCTGACGAGCGCTGCCTATCGGGCGACGACATCGAGACCATACACCGCGCTCTGGTCCTGGGCATTCACGACTACGCTAGGAAGAATGGCTTCACAACGGCTGTGTTGGGCCTTTCCGGCGGCATCGACTCGGCACTGGTAGCAGCTCTGGCCTGTGAAGCCTTGGGAGGGAAAAACGTCCTGGGAGTAATGATGCCCTCTCCTTATTCCTCGCCGGCCAGCATTGAAGACTCGTTCGATTTATCTCAGCGTCTGGGAATGAAGACGGTCGAGCGGCCAATCACTGAAGCTTTTCACCTATTGTTGAAACAACTTCAACTTCCCGCGCCAACTGCAGAACATAGCTCACATGCCGCCGAAAATCTGCAGTCCCGCTTGCGCGGAAACATTCTCATGACCATCTCGAATTCCGAAGGGCGGCTCTTACTCTCGACTGGGAACAAATCGGAGCTCGCCCTCGGTTATTGCACGCTTTATGGCGATACAAATGGAGGACTAGCCGTCATCGGTGACGTACTCAAAACAGAGGTATATGAACTTGCTCGTCACCTGAACCAGAAGCAGGAAATAATTCCGGCCTCGATCATCGAGAAGCGACCCTCAGCCGAATTGGCGCCGGGACAGTTTGATGAACAGTCGTTGCCGCCTTACAGCAAACTCGATCCAATTCTACGGCTTTACTTTGAAGACAAGGCGACGCCCGAGGAGATTATTGCCACTGGCGCCGATGGCAGCCTCGTATTTGATATTTTGAATCGCGTTGAATCTCCCGCCAATGAATTCAAACGTCGACAACTGCCGCCTACGCTAATCATTTCGCGCAATGCCATTGGCCTGGGCCGGCGCCGGCCTGTTACCCACCACTACCGCCGCAAACCCTCTTCAGGTTGAGTCTCACTTTCGAGAGTTGCCGTAAGCGTTTCAATCAAGCAATATAATCAAACACAAATCCAGTTGCGTTCGTCGATCGCGAAAGGAAGTTTTATGAGACACACACTTTTTGCTGTGCTTCGGTATGTTCTGCTAGCCCTCTTGTTCTTAAACGCCAACTCAGCCGCGCTTCCGGTTGTCAGCGGGTCCCAAGAGCAAGATAAAGAGGGTCCACAACTCTCGGAGGGCGAACGTAAAGCGGCAAGCGCGATAAACGAAGCACCAGATGCGGCTGCGAAGCTGACAGCCGCTGCAGCATTTGTCAAAAAATATCCAAAGAGCAGCGGTCGTCAGCAGATTGCCGAATACGTGGCTGCTCAAATCGGACAGATAAAGGCTCCCGCGGAAAAACTGCGACCACTAGTTCCGTTTCAAAAGGTCTTCACGGCAGAAACGGAACTAGTGGCAATTAAGGAGATAATGGTTGATTCCTATGCTGTTTCCTACCGGGTTGATGAGGCGTTTAACCTTGGGACAGCGCTGCTGGCCAAGAACCCCGATAACCTTCACGTATTGGCGCAGCTGACTATGACCGGTGCAAATGCGGCTAAACAGCAGAATCCAAAATATATTTCGCAGTCGATGCAATATGGGACAAAGGCAATCGGAATGATTGAGGCAAACAGCAAGCCCACATCGATGAGCGATGCCTCATGGAACTATCACAAAGGGATGTTGCCGGAACTTTACCAGCAGACTGCGGTACTTGCTTTGTTCAGTGGCAACAAAGCAGAAGGCAAGGCGAGAATTGACAAAGCCGTCGTGCTGAATCCGAATGATCCATTTAACTATATTGTGATTGGTAGCCTGGTTAACGAAGAATACCAGCAGGTGGCAAAGAGCTATCAAGCTCTCCCGGCGGGCGCCCAAAAGGATGAGGCGCTCAAGAAGGCAAATGGACTTATCGATCAGATGATCGATCTCTACGCCCACGCGGTTGGACTTGCCACCGGCCGCCCTGAATATCAACAGCTGCAAACTCAGGTCTTACAGGACTTGACTGCCTCCTACAAGTACCGGCACAAATCTCTTGAGGGCCTTCAGGAGCTAATAGACAAATACAAAACTCCGGCAAAGCCCCAATGAACGTTTATGAATGTTGAGTTTTTTGAGGGACCTTTACTGATCAGGACTTACCGGCCGGACGATATCGACTCTGTTTATGAGGCTGCACGTGAATCGTCACCGGAACTTTCACCGTGGCTCGGCTGGTGCCGCCCTGACCTGAAGCGGGAAGAAACCGCTAGCTACATCCTTTCGCGCGAAGCAGCCTGGCAGAGTGGAGAAGAGTTTGGCTTCGGTGTTTTTGAGAGAACCAGCGGTAATTTTCTGGGGGGCGTGGGATTGAATCAATTCAATCACTTACACCGCATTGGCAATTTAGGATACTGGGTGAGAACTGGTTTCACCGGCAGAGGCATTGCTTCGACAGCCGCACGGCGGGTTGCTAAGTTTGGCTTTGCGGAACTTGAGCTGGAGCGCATCGAGATAGTGGCTGCAGTGGCAAATACGGCCAGTCAGCGCGTCGCGGAGAAGATAGGGGCAATGAGGGAATGCGTGCAACGAAAACGGCTCTTTATTAACGACCAGAGCCAGGATGCCGTAGTGTTCTCGCTGATTAGGGGTACAAATATTGTTTGACCGAATCGGGTTGGAGGTAATTTAAGTCTCCTAAGTGACGGAAAAGAGTCGAGGAGCGAGACCATCATCGCTGTGACCGACGGCCACATCAAGCTCCATTTCCAGATCGGCGGTTGCCGAACCCAATTTCTCGAAATCAAACAGATCAGGATCAAGCAGATGTGATGGCACAGTGTTGCTAAGTGCCTTGAGCATTGACGCGCGGACGTGAGGAATCTCGTGCTCCAGATCGTCGAGCAAACGTTTGACTCGTGTGCGCTTGAGGTTGGCCTGAGAACCGCAAAGGTCGCAGGGAATTATCGCAAACTGTTTGAAACGAGCAAACTCTGCGATGTCAGCTTCCCGGCAGTAAGCCAGCGGGCGAATGATTGTATTACGCCCATCGGTGGACCGTAGAATAGGCGGCATGGCTTTCAGCGTGCCAACATACAGAAGATTCAGCAGAAAAGTGGCAATGATATCGTCAGCGTGGTGGCCCAATGCTATCTTGGTGCAGCGTTCTTCCAAGGCAATCTTGTAAAGGATCCCTCGTCGCAAACGAGAACAAACCGAACAGTAAGTCCTTCCTTCCGGAACGAACCGCTTAACTATCGAGTAGGTGTCGCGCTCAACAATTCGAAAAGCAACACCGCGCCCCCTTAGATAAGCGGGCAGGACGTCGACTGGAAACCCGGGTTGCTTTTGATCGAGATTTACGACCAGCAGATCGAAAGCGATGGGCGCGCGTTGTCTCACATCAAGTAACAGATCGAGCAGTGTATGACTGTCTTTGCCCCCGGAAAGACAGACCATTATCCGGTCACCATTGTGGATCATCCCAAAGTCTTCAATTGCCTCGCCCATACGACGAAGCAATTTAGTCTTCACTTTCTCAGACATGCCCTAGTGTTTTATGGTGACGCTGGAAACTGGCTTGACTCTGCAAACCCCATGCGGTAGATAATGCACGGCTCACGCTACTGTCTTACCTCGCCTTCAACTCCTTCCAGGAGGTACCTGATGATTCACAAGAAATACATCATATCAATCTTTTTCATTTTTCTGGCACTGGCAATCCCGCCCTTCAGAACGACCTACGGAACCGGCGGTCGCATCGAGGGAAAAGTCATGGATGCGAAGGGCGCCGCTATCATCGCCGCAACGATCGCGGCCAGAGGTGAAGTAAGCAAGAACAGCTTCACCACCGAAACCGACTCCAACGGCCGCTTCAAGCTTGAAGGTCTGCCACCTGATATCTATACAGTCGTGGTAACGGCGAAAGGCTTCGCTGAATATAGAAACGCATCCGTAAAGGTTACTGAAAGTGACGTCGTCTCACTTGAAATCCGACTCGAAGTAGCGCCAGTCGAAGCGAACGTTACCGTGGAGACGCCGGGTACGCGAGCTAATTCCGATCCGATCTATCAGTTGCTAAGGCGGCAAGGCAAAGCGCCACAGGATTTTGGCGGAGCTTATGCTGCCGTCAGCGAACTCAAGCTTCAGAAGGAAGGCGCTCTCTTTGTCCTGCACAGTGGCGAAATCTATTTCCTGAACGCAGTAGAAGGAAGAGTGACAGGCGCCGTCTTTATAGGTGATGGTGAAGTATCGCTTGTGCCGCCTACTGAAGTCGAAAAAGCCAGCCTAAAGATTTTTACGGATGAGCCATCACTAAATGAGAAGTTTACTAGCCTGGTTTTGCGGTTTACCGACAAGACTTTCGAAGAAGTGGCGAGTTCGCCTGCGACAAAGATGGGCACCGGCGGCCCACAGTCGGCGCGGGCGCGCGATCTTTACGGCGACAACCAACAACTGCTGCGCAAGCGGCTTCGCGACAACCGGGAGTTGCGCACTCTGGCGGATATCTATGCCCCCGCGCGGCCAGGGTTTTTCAATGCTTTTATTGACGGCCGTCGTTATAACAAGTTGATCTACATATTCGACCCAATGGGTATTCCTGAAGTTGCACCAGAGGAAATTGCCTAGCTCAGCTGTGGCGAATCCGATGGTGGCTTTTGGACTGCGTTTCATCGATTTGAAGAGTATGCGAAGGGAACTGCAAATAGTGCGGAGGATCATCGAGTTTTTGATATCACTCATCACCAAATCGAGGCAATCATTAAAGGCACCCAAATCAATGCAACTGACAGGATAACTTTCCAGTCCCTGCTTCCCGGAACTCGCGTTTTACCATTTAATCTCTACCGCACCTTGAGGGTCGGTCGCGTACAAGATGAATCACAGAAGGATCTCTCTTTCATTCAGGAAGGAAAAGATGACGATGCGGATCTGGGCGTCATCATGCCGGAACCGCTGGAAGCAGGAAAGACCTATTCCATAACGGTGCAGTATACGGGCGGGGATGCACTGCGAGATTCCGGTGGTGGAAACTTTATTCTTATTCCGCGGTTGACATGGTACCCAAATAATCTTGGCAGTGCATTTGGTGACCGGGCCATTTTTGACATGACTTTTCGTTTTCCGAAGAACATGATCTTTGTGGGCACCGGCGCTCGTGCCGGCGAAGATACTCGAGAAGGCGATGTCACGGTAACGAAGTGGACCAGTGGCACTACCGAATTACAGGTTGCGGGGTTCAATTACGGTAAGTTTAAGAAGAAAGAGGTCGCCGACAAGGAAAGCGGCTATAACATTGAGTTTTATGCCAATGAAGAAGTTCCGGATCAATTGAAGCAAGTTCAGAACGATATAGAACAACTTGAACGAGAGGGAATGAGAACGGGCACTACTCTTGGCTCGATCTCCACTACGAAGATGGGCGATTTGGCGCTGGCTGATGCTCAGAATGCAACTCGGATCTACGATGCATTTTTTGGCAAGCTGCCTTACTCCCGAATTGCCATGACCCAGCAACCCGCCGGATTTTTTGGACAGGCATGGCCCACTCTTGTATTGATGCCGTACCTGGCGTTTGTTGATACGACTCAACGAACTCAGTTGCTCGGCGTGGGCGGCGGCACGAACAATTTCTGGCGATATGTTGCTCCTCATGAAATTGCTCATCAGTGGTGGGGACATGTTATTGGCTGGGACAGCTATCACGATCAGTGGATGAGTGAAGGCTTCGCGGAATTCTCGGCTTCGTTATACGTTCAGTACATTCGCAAAGACCTGAGTAAGTTTATCGATTTCTGGGAGGACCAGCGCAAGCGAATTGTAGAATCAAGACCACAAACAAAGAACCGCCGGCCCTACTTGATCGGACCGATCACCCAGGGCATTAGACTAAGCAATGGCAAGACAGATGAAGGTTCTGGCGCCGCTTACCAGCTTCTTGTTTACCCCAAAGGCGCTTACGTTCTCCATATGCTCCGTATGATGATGTACAACGCCCGAGAGGGCGATACGAAGTTCCAGGTGATGATGAAGGATTTTGTTCAGACATATTTCAATAAGAATGTGTCAACTGAGGATTTCAAGTCCGTCGTCGAACGGCACATGACTAAGGAGATGGATGCGGCCCGAAACGGACGGATGGATTGGTTCTTCAACCAGTGGGTGTACGGGACCGAGGTGCCGGCATATCGCTTTGAATATCAGATTGCTCCGGATGGCACCCTCTCTGGGCGAATTACGCAGTCAGGCGTTTCGGACAACTTTGTGATGGTAGTGCCGCTCTATTTGGATTATGGCAAGGGTTGGGGAAAGCTAGGGTCTGCCACTCTGGTCGGAAATACGAGCCTGGATATCACCAACATGAAGCTTCCCGGGGCGCCCAAACGAGCTGCAATTTGCGCCCCTGAACGATGTATTGGCGACGAGTATCCAAAACGGGAAATAGCCCTGCCCAGGGCCAATTTTCGGCTCAAGCCTGGTACCCCGAGTAAGCCCCCACACCCAGTGCCGTGGCAGGAAGCTTGAAAAGTCTTGTATAATCCTCTTTGGTTGTGTTACTTTGCCACACATAAGGCTGTTTTTCTGCGATCTTAACTGCCCAGCTCTTCGGGAATCCGTTTCACCCTCATAATTAATTTCCACGAACCCAGCGGTACAATTGTTGATGGAGATCCCCCCAATGCTTGAGGTTAAAAGAAAGCCCAGTAACATTGCCGGCGCTCACAAGGCAACGCCAAAGGCGAGTCCCCTTGCTTCGGTAGAACTGGCGGAGGACCATTCGCAACAGACTATTGAAGCAAACAGAGCTCCGATGCCGCTTCGACAGGTCGTCACCGCGCCGGTCCTGGTCCAACCATTAACGGAAACGCGAGAGTTTCAATCTCGTTCGCCGGTAATCACTGGAGAGATTCGCTTCAAAGGTCTGGTTCCAGTTGATGGCACGGTGAGCGGGCAATTGGGAGGAACCGGTGGGAGCCTCAGTCTGCGTCAGAAGTCTCGCCTCGTTCATCATTCCGAACCTGAATTGTCCGGCGAGATCAGCTTCCAAAGCATGTTACGCGTGAATGGACATGTGGCGGGAACCGTTTATTCTCAGAAAGGCAAGCTCATAATCGATGCCGCAGCTCGAGTGGATGCCAATGTGGAGGTTGCTATCGCAGTGATCGGAGGCATGGTCAACGGAGATGTCGTCGCGCATGAAAGAGTGGAGATTGGCCCAAGCGCACGAATCTATGGCAACATTTGGACGCGATCCATCTCGATCAAAGACGGAGCTGTCTTTGAAGGTGTGTGCCGGATGATTGGTGAAGAAGAGTGTGCTTCGGGTTAAGTATTTCAAGATCTCTTTTTGCCCCCTTGTCAAGTAATGTACTGACTCGGAACTGATGCCCGCTCTGAGTAATGAGTGGATCCCGACAGCCGGCAGTGAAGCAGTCGACAGAGCTTCTGTTGATGAAGCCTACTTCGACCCTGGCGCTCACTTTGACGAATGGCTTCGGTCCATCAGAACCATCGACAGCCTCACTGAACCCATTCCGGCATCAGCAGGCGAACAATCCAGCCAAAGTCGGGCAATCTATCTCGATTCTATTAACGCCTCGGAGTGTGAACTAAGTTTTGAAGGTACGCTTCATTTTGGAGGTCACCTACGCGGAAACTTGCGTTCCACCAACGGCGTCCTCGTGCTGACCGATCATGGAAGCGTTGAGGCCGAGATTGATGTTCGGGTTGCCCTGATCGACGGGTTCGTGAGAGGAAACATAACGGCGAGTGAACGAGTCGTCCTGGGTAGCCATGCCAGGGTAATGGGTCAGGTCAACACTCCTTCGCTTGAGATTAACCGCGGCGGTGACCTGGAGGGGACCTGTTTTGCGGGCCGGTTAGCCGAGATAGATGCCAGCCAAGCCTGCGTCGAAAAGGCAAAAACCAGAGCCGCGGGTGCTTAAACTGGTCTGCGGTTAGGGCTAAGGCCCGAAAATTTTCACTCAGTTGCGTAACATTTTCGTTTCGAGTCTAGACACCGGCGTTGTTGTTGTCTATGATAGTTTCCCGCTGCTGGAGCGGCACGACCATTCACGCTGGCCATCAAAACTGGCTAACAATCCACTAACATAAGGTAAGCGCGTCGTTTTGTTGCTTCCCGATGTCATATGTGACTGAACTCACCGCGCGCCCCCAACTTTTCGGAGGTTACTAATGCTCAGGATAGGAAAGAACCCTAAAGACCAGGACGAACACGAGACCACGATCGACAAACCGGAGATGCCTTCTTATTCCACACCGAAGACTTACTCTTCCTTTCAGGGAACTAGTGCGGAACCCAAGGGTGCCGCCGAGCCCGGTGGAACCGCCCGAGCCGTGACGGAAAGCGAGTCGCTGGCGCGGGATATTAAGGAGGGGACGCTCGGCGGTTTTGTCGGCAGTGGCACCGTGGTGACAGGCGAAGCAACATTCAAGGCGATGATGCGGGTCGATGGACATCTCTCGGGCCGCATTAGTTCGGGCAGTGGCACACTTATTGTCGGCGCTAACGGCAGGGTTGATGCCAATATTGAAGTGGCCGTGGCGATGATCCACGGTACTGTTCATGGCGACATCATTGCCACGCAGCGACTTGAGCTCGGTCGAGCGGCTAAAATGAACGGGAACATTCAGACGCCGTCATTGATGATTGAGCAGGGCGCGATTTTCGAGGGCAGCTGCAAGATGATGCAGATGAATGCCTCCAAGGACAAGGCGAAGGACAAGAAGGCGGAGGAAAAACCGCTGGATACTTCCGCCATGCGGCCAATCAGCGCAGATTCCTCTAACAAGTCGCCCGAGATAACCAACGTCTCGAACGTCGCAAGCTAAAGGTGTAACGCAAACTGTTAGTTTGCGACATCACAAAGTAGCGCAAACTGTTAGTTTGTCGCTGGAGTCACATTAAAGAAGATACGCAAACTAACAGTTTGCGTTACCTGATGAGGCGCATCATCCGTTTTGCGGGTGAGGCGCCTTTGTTTTTGTTTCACCCTATTATTCAGGATTACGCTTGAACTGTACGGTAGGCCGCTTGACATAGTGCCGCTCCTTCGCTGATACATAGTAAGTAGGCTTCCCACTCTTTTAGATAAAAGCGGTTTCACCTCTTTCGATTCCATGTCGAAGCAGCAGACTCGTTGGCCCGCGACCGTTGTTCTTCCGCTCTTCTGTCTGATCATCTCGGGCGCCGTTTCTCTCCACAACGTCAAAGCAGCCGCTCAGACAGCCTCACGCGCGGCTTCCGTTCAGATCATACCCAAAGAAATTCTGGTACGAATCGTTAGGGCTGAGGATGAACGGCGTTGGGACCAGGACCTGGCCCGATTATTGACCAACCGAAACTCTCTGATCCGCTCTCGCGCCGCCCTGGCAGCGGGGCGCATTGGCGACGACCGCGCAGTACCGTTACTCGCCCGGTTACTTAGAACCGAGCGTAATGATGATGTCAGAGCTCTGGTTGCTTTTGCCCTGGGAGAGATTGAGTCAGCCAAAGGGATTGAGCCATTGCTCAGAGAAATCTCGCCAAGGAATCGGCCTGGAACTGTCAATGGACGAGTTGTGGAAGCGCTCGGGAAAATTGCCGCTACACTTCCAAGGACAGAGGAGACGCGCCGTCGCCAAATTGGAGAAGCAATAATGGGGACCCTCGACCGCGAGTTAACCCAGAAGCAATCGGCCCGCGACGTAGTACTTCTGGGTCTGACAGCGGCGCTACGGGCCGCGCCAGCTGCGGCGGGCAAACTCATCGCGAGGTTCCTCTCCTCAAGCCACCCACGTGTCCGAGCAGACGCTGCGAATGTCCTCGCGCGCTTACGTCTGAACGACGGTAATAATCAATTACGCCAACTGCTGGGTAACGATTCCGATCCCATTGTCCGCGCCAACGCTGCCCGTGTACTGGGAGCAACACAAGATAAGACCGCCTTCAATGGCCTGCTCGGCCGGGCCTTAAGAGATTCTGATTCGCGTGTGAGGGTGAGCGCAATTCGCGCTCTGGCTGCGCTCAAGGATCCCCGTGTTGCCGAACCGCTTCTGGGAAGGGCCGTCAGCATCAATCAAAACACTCCCGGGGCCGCCGCAAGTGAGGTTCTGGAAATTGGAACCACAATCGGCCACATATTGAAAGCGAGCACGAACCGTTCGGCTGTGAGTTGGTTGCGAAAAGCACATCATGACTTTGGCGCTTCTGCTCCGGAGATCGAAATTGCTTTCGCCCGCGTCTCTCCGGCCGACTATCTGGCCGAACTTGGAGCAGAGTCTACGGCCACACGAAAAGCGGTCGAATCGATTCTAATCAACTGGCGAACCGGCGCTAGCATCGCGCAGGGATTGGGCGCGATCGCCGAGTTACCGAGCTCGACTGGAAGCGAAACTTCAGCCGGGACCGAGTCTGAAAGCATCCTTCGCGCGATGCTCGATTATCGGAACTCTGACGTAAGGATCAATACGCTGGTTCGTGTTTACTCGGAATACGCGATTCCTGATGTGCTGCGGGCACTCGCGGCCTTCAAACCCAGCGATCTGGCCGAAATACTTCGCAATCAACTAAAGGAATCTGACGTGATCGTGCGGGCCACGGCGGCTGAGTTGTTGGGTGCGCTTCCGCCGGACGAAACTAGTGCCCAGGCACTGATTGCCGCCTTATCAATTGCACTGGGCGATAGGCAACTAAATGATGCGGCACTAGCAATTCTGGATTCACTCGCTAAACAGAGAACAGCAACAACTGATGCTGCGATCAAGTCGGCGCTGGATTCCCCCGACTATCTCATTCGCCGGCGCGCCGTCGTTTTGCTGAAAGAGATCGGAGCGGGTGATTTCTCTGAACGGATTGGCATTGTTCAAAGCCGAAACAACGCGGAAGACTACCGGCGGGCGGTTTCGCGCGTCGGCAAAACGGTGCGGGCTGTCATTACGACAAGCAAAGGCTCATTCACTATCGGATTCGTGCCGGCAGACGCGCCACTAAATGTTGATAATTTTATTCAGCTGGCTAAGCGTGGCTACTTCAATGGGATTACGTTTCACCGCGTGGTGCCCAATTTTGTGATCCAGGGAGGTGATCCTCGGGGCGACGGCAATGGCGGACCCGGTTATCAAATTCGTTGCGAGATAAATCAGGAGTCCTATGAGCGGGGAACCGTCGGCATGGCTTTGTCTGGCAAAGACACTGGTGGCTCCCAGTGGTTTGTTACTCATTCTGCCCAGCCGCATCTGGATGGCGGTTATAGCGTATTTGGAAGAATCATTGCGGGAATGGATGTTGTCGATGCTATCGTTCGTGGAGATGTTATCCGGGACGTTTCGGTCACCGAAGGAGCAAGGCGCTAGTTAAATGAGAACGCAGAAGATTCCTGTTTGCTTTCCGCGCGGGCGCGCGTTTTTTCCGCAGCACCGGGCGTGGCAGTTATCTCTTATCGGAATTCTGCTGGGTCTTGGATTTACAGTGGCAGCGTGGTCACCTATCAATGTTTCCGCTGCAAGGGAGCCGAGCTCTGAGCGCGCACAATATCAAATCCAGGTGGCGCTCGATTTCGACAATCGCACTTATAGTGGAACAGAAAGGGTTCGTTGGGTAAATCAAGGGGATCACTCGGTCTCCGTGCTCTATTTCCACCTTTATTCCAATTTGAGGGCTGTGCTTCCCGGTGCCGATGCCGTTTCGCAACTTGAACCCGACGAGCCACGCATCGAGATCACCGGCGTGCGGTCGGCTGAAACAGATCAATCGCTCTCCTACTCTCTGGAAGATCAATCCGCGACCCTGCGAATCAATCTGGACACAACAGTGGCAAGGGGCGAAGCGATTGGCGTGCTAGTCAGCTTCAAAGGTTCCGTGCCGGAAATTGACGCAGATGAGACGGGGCTGGCCACTCACATCGTCAAGCAAGTGAGTGCGGCTATCCGTGGTGAGAAGGAGATCCGCCGGCCGCGAGACATAAACTTTCGCTGCAAAGGCGTAATGATGCTGGGCACAGCCTACCCGGTGCTCGCGGTGCATGACGGCGACGAATGGAGACGGAAAGTTGAACCGAGCATAGGAGACATCATATTCAACGAAGCCGCGGATTATGAAGTCGTCATTGAAGCCGCCGCCGGCGTAAACGTGTTCACGCCGGGGATCGAAGGTGAGGCGAAATCAGACCACACTTTAAAGGTTTCCGGTACAGGCCTGCGTGATTTCGTCATTATCGCTGGACGCACTTTGCGCGCCGAGGAGACTACGGCGAATGAGATCACCGTGCGCTCGGTATTTTTGCCTGAACATGAGCGGGTGGGCCGTCGCGTGCTGCGGGTGGCGAGCAACGCTTTGGGGGTTTTCAGAAGCAGGTTTGGACCACTGCCGTTTCAGAAGATCACGATCGCCGAGGCACCCCTAGTGGCAGGCCTTGGCAGTAATGAGTTTTCCGGCTTTAACGTAGTGGCCAGCGCCTTTTATGTCGACTTTGATGCTCCGGCCATGCGCAATCTGCCCGAAATTATTCGGGAGCAGCGGCCAGCCGTAGAACAAAGTCTCGAATGGACCATCGCTCATCTTATTGCTCATCAGTGGTGGGGCATGGCGGTCGGCAACGATCCGTTTCGTGAACCAGTGCTTGATGAGGCCCTATCGTGCTGGTCGGCGTTGCTCTACTACGAGGAGGTTTACGGCGCGGCGCAGGCGGCCGCAGTGCTGGAGGATCAGCTCGAGGGTGTTTACCGGCTTTACCGGACATTTGGCGGTGATGATATGACGGCTGACCGCCCCTCGCGAGATTACCGTAACGCTTTTCAATATGCTGCGATTGTTACCTCAAAGGGCGCTCTGATGCTTCTCCGGCTGCAACACCTCCTGGGGCGTGAGAAGCTCTTTGCTGCTCTCGGCAACTATTACGAGACAAACTTGTTTGAAATTGCTGAACTCGATGATCTGCGCGGCGCCTTAATCGCGGAAGCTCCGCTAGAACAAAGACGGGCCGTTGCGCGTACCTTAAATCGTTGGCTTTCGAGCAAACGCGGCGACGAGGATATCGGCAAACCGGATCAGGAGCTTGCCACCTCTCTTGGCCTACAGCCGAAGGCTCCGGCCCAGAAAGGCGATCGAAACGCGTTTACCGCCTTTGCCCGTCTGGGAAAGTTTTTCTGGCAACAGATGACTCGAATACGCTGAAATGATGAGCGCTCGAAACATTCGTGATGTGCCGCTGACCGCGCCCGCTCCTCGAGCCGAGGCCGAAGTCGACCGCAGCCTTCAGCGGCTTAGCTGGCTGATGGATGATCTAATTCGCATTCCAGTGCTTAATTGGCGTATTGGTCTGGATGCGATAATTGGGTTGATTCCGGGTTTAGGCGATACCGCGACCTCGCTGGCGTCGTTCTACATTCTCACCTCAGCCGTTCGCTATCGAGTGCCAAAGATCACGCTGCTCCGTATGGGAATGAATCTTGGCATCGACTATGTACTGGGATCAGTGCCCTTAGTTGGTGATGTGTTCGATGCCTGGTGGAAGGCCAATCGGATGAATGTGCGTTTGCTAAAGGAGCGCGCCGTTGTTTCTCAAAACGAGGCACCGCGAGGTGAAACCAGTGATTGGCTTTTCGTGGGACTCATTATTCTACTACTCGCGGGCGTAGCAGCCGGAGCAGCGTTCTTGAGCATTTACCTGCTGGTACTCATCGGCCGGCAGGTCGGCATGTCGTAGAGCCCAACCCCGTGTTAAGCCTGATGAAACCGAAAGATGCCTGCGCTCCCAATCGCTCCTCTCAGCTAGGCGCTCAGAGTTTTTTGGCCTGGCTTCCACTCGGCCTGACACAGTCCTCCAGTTTGCAGCGCCTGAATGACGCGCAGAGTCTCTTCGGCGGAGCGACCAACATTTAGATCATGGACGACCTTGTAACGCAGGGTCCCTTCTGGATCGATTATGAAGAGACCGCGAAGCGCTATGCCACGATCTTCAATCAGCACACCATAGTCACGGGCGACGTTCTTGGTTGCATCTGCCGCAAGTGGATACTTCAAGCCCTCGACCCCGCCCTTATCTCGCGCCGTTCTCAACCAGGCGCGGTGAGAGAAAACAGAGTCGGTTGAAACACCAAGCACGTCCGCGCCAATCACCCGAAAATCCTCATAGCGATCGCTAAACGTGGTCAGCTCTGTCGGGCAGACGAAGGTGAAGTCGAGTGGATAAAAAAGAAGCACCAGCCATTTGCCGCGGTAATCCGCGAGCTTAACGTTCTCGTTCAGCTTCTCAATGTTCTTTGTCGAGGCCATATCGAAATCTGGCGCTTGCTGGCCGACCATTGCTTTTTCAATTGCTACTGCTGCTGCTGTCATGAATCCTCCTAATTTTATGTAAGATCAAATCTTTGAGCTCCTTCGCTAACGGGTCGAGCTCTTTCCGAACCCAGTCTCTGCTACCTACTACTCTTCCCGGCAATCAGGACAAAGGCCTCTGAGTGTCAGGTAAACCGACTCCGGCTTGAAACGCGACTTGCGGGCCGCCGCGCGCATCAACTGTGGCGTCGCGGGGAGATCGAAGTCGACTAACCTGCCGCAACTCACGCACAGTGCGTGATCATGACGTGCTGTCTCGCGATCGTAGCGGCTGGCATGGTCGCCAAAATTGATTTCGCGTACGAGTCCGGCTGTGCGCAGGTAGCGCAAGGAGTTGTATACGGTGGCATAGCTAATGCCCGGCAAGCTTTGCCGCGCGTCCTCAAAGATCTCCTTGGCCGTCGGATGGTCATGTCGCTCACGCACGGCGCGTAGCACAGCCGCTCTTTGAGGCGTCAATCCCCGTTCAGTACTCTCCTTTTTGAAACGTTCGTTCATGCCCGTGGGTTAAAGTTAGAATAATTCTAATTCTAAGTCAAGGAACGAAGAAAAGGGAAGAGCGGCCACGGAGTGCCGCCCTACAAGAGCGGGTGGCGCACGACGAAATCCACGATCCGGTTTGCGTAATCAGAAAACCTGGGACACACCACCTGTTGAGGCTTCAATAACTGACTCGCCTGTGTTGTGTCATAAGTCTGGTTAAGAAAAAAATACGGCACTCCATGATGCGGAAGGCCGGTCAGGGCGGGAGAGAATGGCAACATCAAGGAAGCCTCGACCAGTGGCGTGGGGACTCTGATGCGGGACCGGCCGCCGTTGATGTAATGGGCGATGGTATTGAAGAGCTGATAAGTGCTGAGCGGATCCGGATCGGCAATTTGGACTGTCTTGCCGATAGCTTGTGGTTCCCGCGCTAGCGCCACCATTGCCTCAACTACAAAATCGACGGGAACGAGATTCAGGCTCACCTCATGATTCCCAATATTGAATAGCGAAAGGAAGCTGGGCCACTTTAGCAAGTACTGAATAAGATAGTAGACGCCATCGTATTTGGCTGTCTCACCCGTTTGGGAATCACCGCAGACCACAGCCGGCCGATGAACTGTAATCGGTAATTCAGCCTTGAGAGCGTTTACCTCGGTTTCAGCAAGATATTTTGATTCTTCGTAGAAGTTGCGAAAGCCGGCTTCATGTTGCAGCTCAGTTTCCAGAATCCGCCCCTGCCGCTTGCCCGCTACATAACAGGTGGAGACGTAATGATACTGGCGAAGGTCTGCTATTGAACGAACCAGCTGATTCACCTTTGCCGTTCCTTCGGCATTTACCCTTAGTGCGAGAGCGCGCTCCACCCCGAGGTCGTAGACCGCCGCCAGGTGGAAGACTATTCCCGCTTCTGCACGGACGATTGCCACATTCCCACTGCCAAGACCAAGATCAGATTGGGTGATATCACCTTCCAACAGCTTGAAATCTGCCGCCGCTCTGCCAGTCTCGCGGGCAATCCGACTACTCTCCTGTTTTGCCCTTTCCAGCAAGGAGGGCTGCACGAGAAGCAGAAAACGGCTGCCCGCCATTGCCAATCTCTCAAGCAAACGACCGGCAATAAACCCCGGAAACCCTGTCAAGAAAATTGTCTCGCCGGCGAGCATCAGAAATTCATCCGACAAATTTAATCATAGGCTTGTGCAATTGAAGTGGTCGCAATCGTGCATTGAAACTCCAATACAACCCCTCTGCACACAAACTTCGCTACGATTTCACCGCCGAGTATAATTCACGGGCTGACGTGAACCTAGCACAAGGATCCTCAGATTTCGCGCACCTTATTCACCGACTGCAGGAGCAACGCGATGAAAAATTCTCAGCTATTACCGGGCCGCGCTTTAACGCTTTTCGGCTTGATTCTGGCGTGGATCCTGGCTGTTAGTGCCCAGCAGAAGACGGAATGCACTGTTCGTGTCACACTGCTCCAGGTTAACGACGTCTATCAGTTCGCTCCGCTGGATAATGGCGCCCGCGGCGGCATCGATCGAGTCGTTACTTTGCGGAAACAGGTGGAAAGTGAATCCCCCCACACGCTATTTCTCCTGGCAGGTGACACCATCTCACCCTCAGCTGAGTCGTTGACTTACAAGGGCGCCCAAATGATCGAAGCCTGGAATGCCGCCAAACTTGATTATGCAACTTTCGGCAATCACGAGTTTGACTTTGGTCCAGACGTATTACGCTTGCGCATGAGCGAGTCCCGCTTTAAATGGATTGCCGCTAATGTGATTGACAAGAGAACGCAAAAGCCATTCGGTGATGCTGAGTCGTTCGTGATTCGCGAATTCGGCGGCGTAAAGGTTGGTCTCTTCGGGCTCGTGCTTCCCGAGACAAAGGAGACCTCGCGCGCTGGTCCGGACATCGACTTTCTCGATCCCTGTGAGACAGCCAGAAGAGTGGTGTCAGAGCTCCACGAACGTGGCGCCAAAGTCGTAGTAGCTTTGACGCATATGTCGATGCGCGAAGACAAAGCGGTCGCCCGTTGTGTCGACGTAGACGTGATAATTGGGGGTCATGAACATACGCTTCTCGAGTCAGCGGCTGGAGGAACTCCAATTTTCAAGATGACCGCAGATGCGCGAGAGTTGGGCCAAATCGACCTGAACATCTCGACGTCTACGGGACAACTCGATAGTGTGGACTGGAAAGTGATTCCAGTAGGAGCCGAGACGAAATCAGACCCTCAATTTCTTTCGCTCATGAGTAAGTATGCGCCGTTGTTAAAGAAATTGTCGGTGGTGGTGGGACGTACCAGTGTGCCCCTCGATGCGAGGAGCGCCGCAAACCGTAATCAGGAGACAAATGTTGGCGACTTCATTGCGGAAGCATATCGCAAGACTACCGGCGCCGATGTTGGGATAATGAATGGTGGTTCTATTCGAGCCGACTCTACAATAAATCCTGGACCGTTAACAAAGAGGGATGTCTTATCAATTCTTCCGTTCAAGAACAAAGTAGTAAAATTGGAGGTCACCGGGGCCACCTTGCGTGCCGCGCTCGAGCACGGCATAGCTCGTAGCGCCGAAGATGCTGAGCCGGGACGTTTCCCTCAGGTTGCCGGCATTCGCTTCGTATTTGATGTGCGCCGGGCGCCTGGCTCACGACTTGTTGAAGTAAGCGTGAATGGCCGGCCACTCGACGATCACAGAAAATACACGCTTGCAGCCACCGACTTTATCGCAATCGATGGAGGCGACGGCTATACGATGTTTAAGAACGCCCGAGTGCTCATTCCACCTGAGGAGGCTCCAGTGGATGCGGATGTCTTGCGCCGGGCAATCAGTTCGGTTAGGGCAATTGCACCGAAAACTGACGGCCGTATTAGGCGACTTGATAGTCAAGCTCGGAAAAGTGACTGCAATTAAGCGTTTATTCAGTTATTAGTGTCGCACGCCACGTCTCATGACGGCCGGTTGCTGGCACTCCCGCGGGGAAGGAGAATTTACCGCGAATCATGTACCAGGACGACGTCTCGCCAGCGGCAAAATACGAGGCAAGGCAACTCTTTCAAGAGGGCTACGAGGCTCAGCTCAATCAGAATTACGAAAAGGCGATTGAGTTGTACAAACGCTCCATAGAGACCTACCCCACGGCCGAAGCCCACACTTTCCTGGGTTGGGTATACAGTTTTCAGAACCGCTTCGACGAAGCTATTGCCGAATGTCTGGAAGCCATTCGCGTTGATGAAACGTTGGGCAACCCTTACAACGACATTGGCAGCTACCTACTGGCCAAGGGCGACTCCTATGGCTGTGTGCGATGGTTCAAACGAGCGCTATTTGCTCCCCGCTATGATTCGTATGCTTTTCCGCACTTTAATCTGGGTCGCGTTTACGAAACGCGACGCAAATATTTGCACGCTGCAAGGCACTACGGACTGGCTCTGGAACAACAACCAAACTTTGCTGAAGCGGCTACCGCCCTCCGCCGCATGCAGGGATTGCTGAATTAGGCGAGGTAGAATTGCGGATTGCGGATTGTGGATTGCGAATCGAATGACGGATTGCTAGTTGAGGAGCATTTTTTAATCCACAATTCGCAATCCGAAATCCGCAATCCGAAATCCCACCTTACGCCTCGCTCTTTATCGCTATCTTCTTCTTCTGCCAATTCTCATCAACAGCCACGTAGACCACTTCTGCCTCAGTTACCCTCACTCGCTCCGTGGAAGCACCCATCCTCTCCACTTCGACAATGACCCGCACCGTAATTGAGGTTGTTCCAACGCGCAAGGTTTCAGCGTAAAGACTCACAAGGTCTCCAACGAAAACCGGCTTGTGGAAGATGACTTCGCGCATCGCCACAGTGACAAAACGCTCCATCCCAGTGTGGCGATGGGCTTCGATGGCTCCCGCCATATCGATGTAACTCAAGATGATCCCACCGAAGACGGTTCCTTGTGAGTTAGTGTCGCGCGGCAGGAGTGTGATGCGTATTGCAGGGTCTCGATAAGAGTTCATCGGACTATCGTAAATGGATGAGGGAAAATGGTAAACGCCATAAGTGTAAATCATTCACTCCAGGAACTAATTCCGCAGTCTGGTGTCTAAACCAGCGCCTGCAAACAATCGAGCATTAAGACAGGAGGGCAGGTGATGATACCAACGTTAATCACTTTCGTTCAGAGTCATTATTTCTTCGTGTCCCGTGGTGAACAGTATTGCTCAGGCTTTCGCCAACTGTTTACCAATCCACTCGGCAATTGTCCTCTTCAACTCTGCTAAATGTCCCTCGAAAAAGTGATCGGCGCCTCTGATAACCGTGAGTTGGGCTTCGGTATTCTTTTCGACAATGGCAACAAGCTTTTTCAAATGTTCCAGACTTCCGTATTCATCGTGCTCTCCGTGAACAAACAAGATTGACTTTCTGCAAGTCTTGAGAAAATCGAAATCATACTTGTCAACGGGTGTACCGATGCTAATCAGATTGGCTACGCGAGCATCCTGGATTCCGACTTCCGATCCCACGCGCGCACCAAAGGAGAAGCCACAAACGGTGGTCGGCGTTCCCGGATAGTGGGCTTCCAGGTAGTCGAGTCCGGCGCGAACATCATTGAGTTCGCCCTGACCCTGCTCATGCTCTCCGGTGCTCTGGCCCACCCCGCGAAAATTGATTCGCAGGCTGACAAGCCCTGCCTCGTTTAGCGCAGCGGCGGCACGAAACACAACCTTATTGTGCATTGTGCCACCGCCTAGCGGATGCGGATGGAGCACCAGCGCCACTCCGCGTGCTTTACTCTGCTGGGGCTCTTTTAAGATTGCTTCCAGCCGGCCGTGGGCGACGGGAATGAAGAGCTTACCGGCTGGATACATTCCGATTGTGGCTGATTTGGGCGAGTGGAGGCCTTTTCCAAATTACAACCAGGGAAAGCAGATCGCCACTCGCGACTATTCGACTCCTTCCAAACCTCCCGGACTTTCACCACCACCGCTTGATTCTCCGAGCGGCTCCAATAGTTCAGGACTCGATGCCGGCGAAACCTCGGTTGCGGCCCATGGCTTTGGAGCTGGAGCTGTTGCTTTCCTGCTCTTGCCTGCTCTCGAACGGGCCTTTCCGCCTTTTTTGGCAGGAGCTCTTTTCGCTGCTGCCCGTTTCGTCCCTCTCTTCGCAGGCCTGCGCGGCCCCTTCTTGGCGGTCTTGCGAGCCGCCTTCTTAGCGGCCTTTCGGGAAGAGCGTTTGCTCGACGATTTCTTGGCAGGCCTTTTTTTTGCGCCTTTCCCGGCACCACTCGACTTCTTGCGACCCTTTCTCGCTACCATGTTGCTGTCTCCTTCTAGAATTCGCTTAGCTTGCGCGACACCCTATCAAAAATCGGCCCAGCATGTCCACGGGTTTGCCACAAGAAAATGTTCAGGTCCGTCTCATTGCGGAAACAGGCTCCCCTACCTTCTTAAGGACTTGGCATCAAGGCAAAGCACGCAGGAGATTGACGATGTAGCCAAGAAAAGATTAGTTTTTGTCACAGGGTGATCCAATTCCCTCCGCTGATTTATGATGCCCTCGTCTCGGAGCGACCCATGGACGTAACTGAAAGTGAGATGACGAGCCAGCCAGAGGATCCGTCCAACGAATTCGCTGACTTCGAGCAGAGTGCGCGAATAATTGCGCAGGCTGCTTCCGACGCGATCATCACAATCAATCAGGACAGCAAAATTCTTTTCGTTAACCAGGCCGCAGAGAAGATTTTTGGCTACACAAAAAGTGAAATGCTTGGCGAAGAGCTGACGATGCTGATGCCTGAGTACCTGCGAAGATTGCATCGTGCGGGCCTGAAGAACTACCTGGAAACCGGTGGGCGGCATATCAACTGGGCTGCGGTCGAGTTACCTGGCCGTCACAAGAATGGAACTGAGATCTTGCTGGAGCTGTCCTTCGGAGAATTCTCCAAACATGGGAACCGCTACTTTACAGGCGTGGCGCGTGACATCACCAAAAGGAAAAGGGACGAAGAACGACTGGCACTGCAATACGACGTCACAAGAATAATGGCGGGCGCCCGATCGCTCGCCGAGGCATTTCCGCTAATGCTTGAGGCAATCTGCGTCAATCTTCGTTGCGAGGTGGCAGAGTTATGGTTGGTCGATAAAGATCGAAATGAGTTGCACTTCGAAGCTTCCTGGCACCTTCCATCGGCAAATGTCACCGAGTTTCTGGAGACTAGCCGTAATCTTACGTTTCCCAAAGGTTCTGGAGTTCCTGGTCGCATCTGGGCCACGAAGGCTCCTCTTTGGCTAAATGAGATAGAGCTTAACAAGGTTTCGTTGAGAACTGAGGTCGCCAAAGAACAAAAGCTCCTTAACGTCTTCGGATTCCCAATTTTGGTTGGCCAGGACATTCTGGGCGTGATCGATCTATTCAGCCGCCAGATTCAGCAGCCTAGTGAGGCCCTCTGGGAAACTATAAGTGCGATTGGCAGTCAATTTGGTCAGTATATTCAACGGAAACGAGCTGAAGAAGAGCGTTTGGCTTTGCTCGCACGAGAACAGGAGGCCCGTCGAGAGGCGGAGGCAATGACGCGGCATTTGGCTACCGTGCAGAAGGTGACGGATGCCGCACTTGTTCACCTTTCGATAGACGAACTGCTGTCTGAATTGCTCGGTCGTATCCGGGAGGTATTGAACGTGGATACGGTCACTATTCTATTGCTGGAAAAAGAACGCGGCGAACTAGTCGCCTGGGCTGCCAGAGGGCTCGAAGAGGAGGTCGAGCGTGGTTTCCGCATCCCCGTGGGCAAAGGATTTGCCGGGGAGATCGTCGCCACCGGCAAACCGATCATCATCGAAAACACGCAGGATGCGGACCTGCACAACCCTTTGCTCCGCGAGAAGGGCATACAGTCACTACTCGGGGTGCCGCTTTGGGCGCAGGGTCAGATAAGCGGTGTGCTCCATGTAGGTACTCTCAAACTCTCCCGCTTCACTGCTGATGATGTGCGCCTTCTAGAACTCTTTGCCGATCGAATCGCTCTGCCCATTGAGAACGCGCGGCTCTTTGAACTGGAGCGCAAGGCCAGAGCCGAAGCAGAAAGAGTTAACCGTGTTAAAGATGAGTTTCTCGCGATTCTCTCGCATGAGCTGCGGACACCACTTACCCCGATCATGGGCTGGCTGCACATGATTCAGAGTGGAATTGTTTCTGAGAATGATTTTGCCAAGGGCCTTGCGTCTGTCACGAAGAATAGCTACAGGCTCAAACGCTTAATCAGCGATCTGCTGGACATGTCGGCCGTGGTGAGTGGGAAGATGCGCATCGAACAGAATCCCGTTCAGCTTCGCGACCTGTTAACAGAGGCTATTGAAACGCTGAGACCTTACGCGCTTGAGTCGAATATCCAATTGGACACGCCATTATTGCCAGAGACAGCTTGTTGGGTCGTCAAGGGTGATCGCGAGCGGCTTTTGCAAGTATTTTCAAACCTGTTGCATAACGCCATAAAGTTTTCAGCACCCGGCTCGCGGATAAGGGTCTTCTGCGAAACTCAGGAGGCTAACGGGGTCATCGTCATCAGTGACGAGGGAGAAGGGATAGAGCCAGAGTTCCTGCCACATGTTTTTGAGCGTTTCCGCCAGGCTGACGGTTCACGCACAAGATTACACGGGGGCTTAGGCGTGGGCCTCGCCTTAGTCAAGAGCTTCGTGGAGGCCCACGGAGGAACCGTGGAGGCTGCAAGCGCCGGCGCCCGGAAAGGAAGCAAATTCACAGTGAGGCTGCCACTCCAACCAGCCTTCAAGAGCCTATCTTATGCCCCGGCTCGACTTGAAACTGCTGCCGGCACACCTGCTTGGCGCGTAATGATTGTTGAAGATCAACCCGACACATTAGAGATGCTCGCACAAACATTTCGAGGGGGTGGGTTTGAAGTACTGCCGTGCATGTCGGCGCTAGAAGCGTTGGAGCTGTCAAAGCGTACTGGCTTCGATCTACTTATCTCTGATGTTGCAATGCCGGTAATGGACGGCCTCTCTTTGGTCAGGGAGTTGCGCCAAAGGTTTGACTCGAACACTCTGCCCGCGATAGCCCTCACTGGGTATGCCTCAGAAGCAGACGCAAAGTCAGCGCTCGCGGCTGGATTTAGTCTACATCTTGCAAAACCCGTGGACCTGCTGGAACTCACGCGTACTGCCGAGAGTTTATTAAGTCAAAGACAAACCCCCAAAAAAGCTAAGCAAAAGGGTGAATCGTAGACACTCCCGACCATTTCGGCTAAATTGAATCTGGTCTGCGTAAAGATCCGCGGCGGAAAGGATCAACGATGGAGGTAAACAAGTCTTCGGCGGGGATTACGCCGGCTTATCTTCTTCTTCACAGTGGGGGTCACGTAATCGAATTTGGCGGGCGCCAATTCTCGGAATCCCCTTCCTCTCAGCGTCCCAGCCAAAAATCGTCTCGGCTTGCTTTGGTAGTGGACGATGTCGCTGACGTGACCGAGATGCTTTCCGTTCTTTTGACGCACGCGGGCTACGAGGTGAATGCGGCCGGCTCAGCCGAAGCAGCTCTCCAAGCCGCACGTGAGAAACATTTCGACATCATCATTTCAGATATTGGCATGCCGGAAATGAATGGCTACGAACTGGCGGCCGCCATAAGAGCATTACCAGGCTACGAGGCGGTCCCTATGGTGGCAGTGACTGGCTATTCCATGTTTGACGATCGAGAGAGATCATTACGCTCAGGCTTTACTGCCCACATGACTAAACCCATAGAGCCACGGCTTCTTCTAGATCTGATCGAGCAACTGTGAGGCCTGAGCAAAAAACAGTTGGTCGGTAGATGAGATCACTCTTTCATCCTGGCCGTATTCTCCGGTCAGAAGTCGCAATTAATACAGTTCAGATCCTAGCCGGTGCGGTTGTAATTTCTCTCGTCTTCTGGAAGCTCCAATTTTCAACGGGAGCGATCTGTTGCGGCGACTTCGATGGTTATTACCACATCAAGTGGAGCCGCCTGCTTTGGGAAGGTCTTCGTAATCACAGGTTTCCCCCCGCCTTTACCTGGCTGCCGCTCACCACACTCAACCCGACAAATTATGTGGATCATCATCTGCTCTTTCATTTCTTTCAAATACCCTTCACCTGGTTAGCTGATCTCCGTCTGGGCGCCAAGATTTCGGCAACCATCTTCGCAAGCCTTGCGGTATTTTCCTGTTACTGGCTGTTGGCCAGATATCACATTCGTTTTCTCCTTGTTTGGCTGGTGGCACTGCTCGCCTGTTCCACTCCCTTCCTTTACCGCCTCAACATGGCCAAAGCTCCGCCTTTTGCCATCATCTACCTCATTATTGGCATTCATCTCCTTTTCCAAAAGAGATTCTGGTTGCTGTTACCGCTAGCCACAGTTTTTACTCTAACGTACGACATGTTTCCGGCCCTCTTGCTGGCCTGCTGTATCTGGGTGGCCATCACTGGCTGGGCCGAGCAGAGGTTTGAATGGCGGCCCCTGGCGTGGGTCTTGCCAGGTATTGCAGCAGGACTCATCCTCAACCCGTATTTTCCGCAAAACCTGCACCTCTTTTACGAACACTTGAAGATGAAAGTCAGGGCAGCGGAATATGCGACAAAGGTTGGACAGGAGTGGTACCCATACGATTCCTGGGAGTTTCTCGGTAACTCGCTGGTTGCGTGCGTCGCTATGATTGTTGGCTACATAGCTTTCAATCCTGCGGAGCGAAAGCGCAACGTGCATGCCCTCTTCTTTCTGCTCTTCGCAACGGCATTAATGATCATGACGGCCCGCTGGAAGAGAATTGCCGAATACTGGCCACCCTTTGCAGTAATGTTTTCTGCGTTTGCGCTGCAACCTTGGCTCAAACGTGACCCAACCCCAGCCGGGTCACTTCCGGCTGAGGTGCTCGATGAGCTCCAACCTTATCTGGACCGGCACGAGCCTATGGATTGGATAAAGGAGGCCGAAAGAAAGGAACTCTGGAAGACTATCGGCGCAGCAGTTGTCGCTACACTGCTAGGTGTCGCGTTATTCTTCAATCTGCAGATCACAATTAAAGACATCGCGATGAGTGAGCCGCACGATTACTACCGGCCAGGTGCGGAGTGGATGCAAGGGAACGTACCGGCCGGACAAAGGATTTTCAATACTGACTGGGACGATTTTCCCCGCCTCTTCTATTACGATCCCAGTCACAGTTACATCTCCGGCCTCGATCCAAACTATCTTTATGACCAGAACGCTTCGCTGTCCCGGCTTTATGACCGCATCACGCTGGGCGATCAGGACGATCCCGGTCCGCTGATTCGAGACAGGTTTGGTGCGCGGTTCATTTTTACCGACAACGGGCATGACCGGTTTTACAATGCCGCGATGGAAAGCGGCTGGTTCGAGATCGTATACGAAGATGAAGACTGCACCATCCTTCACATACGTGATGAAAAGAGCGAGCCGCCGCCAGATGAAACTGACACTCCTGCGACCAACGGTGGGCTGAGTCAATGATCATGCAACACCTTCCGAAACCGCTCCTTTTTCGATTAAGATAACGCGAGATGACTACAGGTCGTGTATCAGCAGTCCCGCTTTGGATCTTGATCGCTGTTTTGTTAGGGCAAGGATGCGATGACGGCAACAATACGGCGAATCAAAATGCTGTCACTCCGAGCTCAAGCGTTTCACCTGCTCCAACAACCTCACCCTTTTCGACGTTTCAACGGGACCTGCAATTTGTCCGCAACGGGCAGTACGCTTTTATTTGGGTTTTCGCGCGACGAGACGGCAAGCCCATAGACAAGGACGACGCGCGCTTTCTCAGGACCAATGCGCCGCAGGTTGTCGATTGGGTTTCAACCGACGAAGGCAAGCGGGTAATCGGCGGCACCAATTTTGACCTTGAGCAGGGCAACCTGGAGCTGCTGAAGAAGCGCTTTGTCGTGGAAAACTATACAGGAAAATGAAGAGTCGATAGGCAAAGCAAAGACCATTTGACATTTGGCATTGGACATTAGCCATTTTGTCATCGCCTTAGTTTCGTTCATTGAGTGCTGGAGCCATAAGACCAATAGCAAATGGTTAATGTCCAAGGCCAAATGCACATTTATATTTATTTTTTAGGCAAGAGCACCAGCTTTCCAAACTGCGCCCGATCTCCCATTAGTTCGTGCGCTCTTCGAGCCTCCGACAGGGGAATCGTACGGCCAACGACTGCCCGGATAACGCCCTTTTCAACAAACTTCATCGCCTCAAGGAGTTCAGCCTTCGATCCCATAAAAGAGCCAAGTATTGTGAGATGGCGGTAAAAAATCTGCCGAAGGTCTGTTTGGGCATCAAACCCACTGGTAGCACCGCAGGTCACCAAACGGCCGTTGTTACGAAGCGAAGCAACTGATCCCGACCAGGTGGCTGAACCCGTGTGCTCGAACACTACATCCACTCCGCGCCGAGATGTCAGACTCCTGACTTCACTGGGCCAAGTCTTGGTCGAATAGTTCACAACCTCGTCTGCGCCCAGTTCGCGGGCTTTGGCAAGCTTTTCATCTGTGCTGGCAGTAGCAATTACTCTTGCTCCACGCGACTTGGCGATCTGAATGCCCATTGAACCAACACCACTTCCAGCCGCATGGACCAGCACGTTCTCACCAGGCTGCACATTGGCGCGAGTTATCAGCATATGCCATGCCGTAACCGTAACCAGGGGCAATGCCGCTGCCTCTTGCCAGGTGAGTTTCTTTGGCTTGGGAATGACGTTCACTCCCGGGGCCGCAACCAGGCCGGCATATCCGCCATTTCGGCGGTAGCCGAGAATGTCATATTCAGGGCAGAGATTATCCCGACCGGCAAGGCACTCGTTACAATGACCACACGAGAGTCCTGGGTGCAGCATTACCTCTTCCCCCGCTTGCACCCAACTCACCAGCTTCCCAACCTCTCTCACGACTCCTGCGATATCATTGCCAAGTATGTGCGGAAACCGGATTTCCACACGAGGTAACCCGTTTCGCACCCACACGTCAAGATGATTAAGCGCGCATGCCTTTACTTCGACCAAAACCTCATCTTCTTTGATTACCGGGTCGGCGACTTCCGAGTATTCGAGCACGTCGGGTCCACCGTGCTGATTGAAGATGATTGCTTTCATGGCTAATCGCTACTCCCGGCAACATTGACTATTGGACCCATGATGAATCGGGTTCATTTCGATGGTGGAAAACTGTCACGCTGCGGGTGCGGGCGATCCGTTCGCCTGTTGCCTGGCATGGTAAGAAGAGCGAGTGAGAGGACTGGATTCGACATGAAGGAACCCAAGATTGCTGCCAATCTGGCGCCATTCGTCAAACTCTTCTGGTCTGACAAAACGTTCCACGGGCAGCCGGCGCGCGTGCGGTTGCAGGTATTGTCCAATGGTCATGATGTCGCAGGAGACTCCCCGCAGATCGTTCATTAGCTCAACCACTTCGGCAAACGTTTCTCCCAAACCGACCATGATGCCACTCTTCGTGAGCATGCCTCTACCTTCCGTATCACGTCGGATCGCGGCGCGACGGAGGAGAGTTAATGATTGCTGGTAGTCTGCATCCGGCCGCACTCGCCGGTAAAGCCGGGCAATCGTCTCAGTATTATGATTAAGCACGTCGGGTTGAGCTTCGAGCACAGTGTTCAGGGCGGCTTCGTCTCCGTTGAAATCCGGAATCAGCACCTCGATTCTACATTCGGGATTTAAGGCTCGAACCCCACGAATCGTCTTTGCCCAGTGAGCTGCACCACCGTCAGGCAAGTCGTCCCGGTTCACGGAAGTAATTACCGTGTGAGCAAGATTGAGATGCCTGACGGCTTCCGCGACATGTCGCGGCTCTGTCTCATCCAGTCCACCCGGCTGACCTTTGCCGACCGCGCAAAAGCCACAGTGGCGGGTGCAAATATCACCCCCCAGCATGAACGTTGCCGTGCGGTCCGACCAACATTCAAAGATGTTCGGGCAGCGCGCTTCCTGGCAGACCGTATGCAGGTTCAACCCTTGAATTAAGTTCAAAACCTGGTTTTGATTGGCCGGATCGCCAAGACGAATCTTGAGCCACTCGGGCTTGGGGAGTCGGGGTCTCCCGGAGTTGCTAATTACGTTAAGCTCACGTGACAACAGTCAATACCTCAAAATGTTTTTCAATTCGATTCTAACATCGCAGGGCGCAATCCCGCACCAACTTGGCGAGAACTGGCAGCTCTACGGCTCGCGGTTCTGTGGCGCTTCCTCATGCTTGAAAGGCTGAAATGGGTACGAGCCGCGACGCGCACTAATTTGGGGAGGGTTTTCATAAAGGTCTGGTTCACCCGGCGGCCGGGTGCGCCAGCGTTTGTGAATCCATAACCACTGATCTGGAAAGCGCCTTACCTGATTCTCGATCACCTGCGTCAACAAAGCGGTGAGCCGCCGGATGTCCTCGTCTTCATTGCCGGTGTGTTCGATTGACACTGGTGCGCTAAGGCTGAGGACATAACGCTTACGCTCATTGTCCCAGGGAACGAAGACCGGAATAACAGTCGCGTTGGTACGCAATGCGAGCTGAGCCACGGTAAAGGTTGTCGACGCAGGCACGCCGAAGAAATCTACAAAGATGCCTTCCCGAGGCAGCATGTTGATATCCATTAGCAAACCGAGAGTGCCGCCCGCCCTAAGAACCTTCAACATTGACCGCAAGCCGCCCCGCTTGTCGATTGAGCGATTGCCGAAGCGCGTCCGGATGCTATCCACGAAACTCTCGATCCTCGAATTATCAATACGCCGCACAGGGAAACTCAGTGGATGACCGAGTGCAGAGAGCCCAAAGCTACTCAGTTCCCAGGCGCCCAAATGGGCCGTGACCAGAATCACCCCTGATCCTTTGACCTGCGCGGCTCTTAACATCTCCCAAAACGCACCCAACCCGTCAGTCTCAGCAATCTCGGCCAAAATTTCCGGGGTCATCTTCGAGAAGTGGCTGAACAAGCCCAACTGCCGGCCCAGGTTAGTAAAACAGCCGCGCAAGATCCTATTCCGCTCATCCGGTGAGATGTCAGGAAACGCCAGAAGAAGGTTACGTTCACCGGTAGACCTGAGTTTGCGGCTGGCGTGGTACGTTATCCGCCCCAGTGAGCAGCCAAGACCGATGGCCAGCCGCCGCGGCAAGAGACCTAAAAATGAGAGTAGTAGGCGCACCGCCGCATACTCAACCAGCTGCACAGCTTCGGATTGCTGACTCATAAAAGAGGCGTCCGTTTTGTGATTTCATTTACCCGCACGAGTTCGGCCAGTACGTCCTGGTCAACATTGCCACCCGAGAGAACCACTCCTACCCGCTGCACCTTCGCGGGCAGCTTGCGGGACAACACCGCTGCGGCCGCAGCCGCGCCTGAGGGCTCCACCAGCAATTTCATGCGGAACAGGATGAAGGTCAACGCCTTCACTATCTCGCCATCCGAGACGGTAAGAATATCCTCGGCATTTTTTCTGATGATAGGAAATGTTAGCGCGCCCGGCGACTGGACACGCAGACCGTCGGCAATAGTCGGAGGCGGGGGAATAGAGACTCGCTCGCCGCGAACAAATGATTGGCGCGTGTCGTCGGCGGTGTCGGGTTCGACAGCAAAACAACTAATGCCCGGATTGATGGCTTTGGCTGCTTCGCTTACACCGGCAAAAAGCCCACCTCCGCTGCATGGAGTCAGTATGCAGTCAAGATCGCGAACCTGTTCCATGAGTTCCAGGCCGCAAGTTCCTTGTCCCGCCATTACCAGATAATCGTCGTAAGGTGGCACCATCACCAAGTGTTCGCGCTCGGCAATCTGGTAACCTACAGTCTCTCGATCCTGGCTCTGCCGATCGTAGAATACGATCTCTGCGCCATAATCGCGTGTTGCCGCAACTTTGGACCTCGGTGCATCCTCAGGCATGGCAACAACTGCGCGCACACCGGCCTCCCGTGCGGCCAACGCCACTGCTTGCGCGTGATTCCCCGAAGAATACGCGACAACTCCACGCAGCTTCTCCTCGGCTGTCAATGACCGAATCTTGTTTGTAGCACCTCGGATTTTGAAGGCGCCGGCCCGTTGCAGGTTTTCACACTTGAAGAAAACCTGCTTGCCAGCTATTTGATCGAAAGCTCTTGAAGTTACAACTGGAGTGTGATGGATGCGCGAACTGATGCGCTCGCGCGCTTCTCGAATGAGTTCTATCGTAAGCATCAGTTAAGCGTTAGTCACCCGTAATTCCGACGTGGCTTCTTCGGGCGTCGCTCCAAACACGTCGGCAAAGCGCACAATGATTCGATCCTCGACGGCCGAGACCTCAACTTCTTGTTCGAGCAACTCCTTCATTGAAGTAACGGGCTCACCTTCGCAGGCCACAATCAAGTCAAAGAAACTCAGATCCGTATTGACATTCAGGGCGAACCCGTGGGTGGTTACCCAGCGCGCGATGTGCACGCCAATAGCCGCCACTTTTCCCCGCCTTGTGTGCACACCCGTAAGACCCTTGACGCGAAAACTGTCGATGCCGAAATCCGAGAGGGCGCGAATGAGTATTTCCTCCAGCTCGCGCACGAAACGATGTACGTCTTCCCGATCCGGACTCAAGTTAATAATTGGATAGCCGACGATTTGTCCCAGGCCATGATAAGTTACTTTCCCGCCGCGATCTGTTTCGAACACTTTAATGCCGCGCTCTTCAAGCAACTTATCTGGCAACAAGATACTTGAAATATTCCCTCGTCTGCCTATAGTCAAAGTATGTGGGTGTTCGAGCAGAAAAAGCGTGTCGGGCTGGGCTCCACTTTGGACGGCACGTTCGGTCTGCTTTTGCATATCCAGCGCAACGTCGTAATCGACCCGCCCCAGACGTTTAATTAACAGTCTCTTTTCCGTCATTCTCTTTTCCGTTCATTCTAGCAGTCCCTGTGGCTGAGGTCAGTTTGCAGGAGGGAGGAGCAGACGGCAGGACGCAGGAGCAGGACGCAGGAGCAGGAGGCAGGCGCCAGGAAGATCGCGCACTAGCAATCGCGAATTGCGGAGTAGAATCAAATTGCGAATCGACCCCCTCCTCCTGCCTCCTGCCTCCTGCCTCCTGCCCTGCCTCCTTCTACTGGCTCCGTGCCTTGACGCTGGGGCAGGACAGGCATAGTTTGGGTTGCGAAAAACTCAACAGGAGACCGTTAACCGTGCAAAGAACCGCCACTCTTTTCATCGCTATCATTGTGCTTTCACCCGCTGTAATTTCAGCCCAAACGCGGCGGCGGAATACAAGGAGGCCCCCAACCAGCGCCATCACCACCGTTTCGGTGGTTAAACGGCAAGGCGCAACCAGGGTTGCAGATCAGATCAAGAATCTTTCGCGCTTTCTTTACCTGCTCGGTGGTGTGGCCAGGGGTATTGAGGTTGCAGACGAGGCCGCGCGGCGCAACGAAGCTTCACCCACGATTCTCGAACAGACGCGCCGAAACAAACTGAGTGTAAGGACCAGCATTCAAGGAGTGAGAGAAGGCCTCGATAAACTGGAACTTGACTTCCGTACCAGCCCGGAACTGAATCGTTACTATATCCGGCTTGCAGGAGTTGCGGCGGGCGCCGCACGCGCCGAACAGCAGGCGGCCTCCAATCAGTTTGAGCCGGCCGGACGAACACTAATCGAGGTCGCAAACCGCTTGACGGATGTATTGTTGGAGATGTTGTAAGGCGATGAAGTGATGAGTGATGTTCTGAGTTTTGAGTTTTGAGTACTGAGTGCTGAGTCCCACCTTATCACTCATCACTCATCACTTCTTCTCACTCTTCGGATAGTAGCCCTGGCGAGCGCGAACTCTGACTTCGCTATGTGTGGGCACAGCTACCTTGATGGTGCGGAATTGCCCCGCCGGCGATTGTGAATTCGAATAGTACTGCAGCAGGTATTGTCCCCGTAATTCAGCTGCCACTTCGTTAAAGACCCGCTCCAAATCGTTCTCGGAGTCTGGCACAAAAGCTGTACCGCCAGTGCTTTCAGCAATTGACTGCATGGCATTCTGCGCGCGCGTGCTGATTTCATTGAGCCGGACTGAGGCTCCCCCCGGGTTTACCGAATAGAAGGCCGCATCAGCGTGCTGAACAGCCCGTTGTACTTCGGCGACAGCGCGACCACGACGCTGCTGTAACATCTGTCGCGCTGCAGCAGGTGTCACGTCGCCACGTTGGCTTGCGCGGGCCTCGGCAACGGTAAGATCTTTGACCAGGTTACTAAAATTATCATCGCCATCCGAGATAACCACGATAACCCGCCGATGCCGCTCAGCCGAGTTGGCAATCAGATAGTTTGCCGCTGCTTCTACTGAGTCATAAAAAGCTGTGGGCACGGGCGATGTAGCAGCGGGTATAGTCAGAATTTTCGCGGCCGCGATCTCAGCGGAGGCCAGTGGTTGGACTAGTCTTGGCTGATCCGTAATAGTAAAAACCGCGGCGCGGTCAATCGGTTTCAGCACCTGTTTCAGGAAACTGGCCGCAGCCTTCTGCTGAAACGAAAAAAAACCCTTTTGGCTAACGCTGCTGGAAACATCAAACAAGATCGCTATGTCGAGCGGCACCTGCTCCGGATTGCCAATCTCGGTAATTTGCTGCTGCCGGCCCTGCTCTTCCAGCCGAAAATCATTCACCTGGAGCCCGTGTACCGGCTGGCCCTGGCCATCAACCACTGAGACCGGGACCATTACCAGATTTGAGCTGACGCGAATGACCTCAAAGTCTTCGTCCTTGGGTGGCGCGGGTGTAGGGGTGGGCTTTGGTGTGGGGGGTGGAGGCGGAGGCGGTAAATTACTTAGATCCTGCCCCGCAGTTGGCAGCGGAGACAAAAAGAATGCCAGTGCTCCAACGAGGAGCACTGGCCCAATCTGTTTTCCCCAAATACTGATACCACTCATCAAGCCATCTTATCATGCCGCAAGCGGGCTGCTTTTAGCATGTCTCCTGATAATTCTTGCCGGCGGCATGATTCATGGCACTTTGGTGCAAAACAATTAACAGTGGTTGCATCCAACCTCTTTACGTTCGCCTTACCTGCCCGAGCCAGAACTCGAACTTGGCGTAAGCGGTGTCGAGGGTTGAGTCAAGCCCTTGTTAACCAGCAGCTTAATTTCCACTCGGCGATTCTGAGCACGACCCTCGCGGGTTGTGTTGTCAGCAATTGCGTGCGACTCGCCAAAGCCATAAGGCGTAACGATACGCCGGAGTGGGATGTTGTGATTTTCTACGAGATAACGAATCACTGCATCAGCGCGGCGCTGGCTAAGCATACGATTTCGCTGGATGCTTCCGGTCGCATCAGCATAACCTGAAACTTCCAGGACGTAGCCCTTCGCGTTGAGTGCCTTGGTAGCAATGTCATCGAGTTGGGTCTTGGCGTCAGTCGATAGTATCGAGCTGCCGGTCTTGAAATTTACGGCCGCAACTGTCTGAGGCTCGTAATCATCAAGTGCCGAGATACGCTCATTGGTGGCATTAACGCCAGCCACAGCCGAATCGGCTGTCTCCTGAGCGGCCTTGGCGCCCCCTCTCGCTGTATTGGCTACTGCAGCCAGTTCATCAAGCTGACCGGAAAGGCGCTGAGCATTTGCTTCCACCTGGGTCAGCTTTGTCTCCGTATTCGATGCCCGTTCCTCGAGCGGCGCAGCCCGCGATTCGACAGCTCGAGCAACCCGCAGATCCGACTCATTGAATCTTATCTTTTCTGCGAGTAGTTCGCCTGAAGAGCCGCCACGTCCCTCTACCTCCAGGTTTAGACCACGAAGAATGTTGGTTTGAGCGTAGTTTGTGCCACTGCGTAGAAATCCGCCCTTCGTCTTAACGCTGGTTGTGTCAGCCAGCCGCACCACAGTGTCGACGCCGTTGATGTCACGAATCGTGAACGTATCGGCATCGCGACGAGTGACCACACCCTTGATCTTCATCTTCTGGCCACTGACTACGTTGCGCGAGCCGGCGGTCATGGTCGTGTCCTGTGCCAGCGCTAAAGATGCTGAGCACACGGTCAGACCAATAACCAGTACGAGGGAGGAAAACATTCTAAACTTCGGGATTACCATAGATTAACTCTCCTTGTCTGTTTAAGTAATGGCCCGCCAGATGCGAGCCCGCAATCGACTAAACTTGACGAGCGGATCGCTCACCGTCCGTCACCCCCTGTCCAAAGTTGGCGCACAACTCTTTAGACTGAACATCGATGCAAGTCAATACCCTTAACAGGCTTACTACGATTCTTCATGTAAATGCCACCCGATCGCAACAAGCGAAGCCTTCATTACAAGAAAAAGCGGCGCGAATCCGACCTTTGCCAGACTCCTCACCGCTGTTTAACTAATCGTTCTATTGCTACGTGCTTAAAGCGAAAACTCACCTGCCTCCAATTCCTCTTTCACATAAGCAAGGAACCGTTCAGCGTCAGCACCATCGATAACTCGATGATCGAAACTGAGGGCAAAGTACGACATCCAACGAATTGCGATGTAATCTTCCCCCTCGTCCGTAGTCATTACTTTAGCACGTTTTTCGATCTTGCCGACGCCCAGAATTGCCAGTTGCGGCTGATTGATAATCGGCGTACCAAACAGACCCCCAAATACGCCAGGGTTGGTAATAGTAAAAGTGCCGCCGGCAACTTCTTCAGGCTTCAACTGTTTGGACCGCGCGCGATCCGCAAGATCGTTCGCCGCACGAGCTAAGCCCGAAAGCGATAGATCGTCTGCTCGTTTTATTACCGGCACGATCAGCCCCCAATCGAGTGCCACAGCCATGCCGAGGTTGATGTCACGCTTGTAGATGATCTGTTCACCACTAACCTGCGCGTTAAATATTGGAAACTCGCGCAGACCCTTGTTTACAGCCTGAAAAATGAAAGGCATGTAGGTCAGTTTCGTGCCTGTGCGCTCGAGAAAGTCTTCCTTGTGCTTTTCTCGAAGCTTCGCAATACGGGTCAGATCAATCTCATACACGGTTGTTACGTGAGCTGACGTGCGGCGGGAAAGCACCATGTGCTCGGCAATCTTCTTGCGTATCACGCTCATCTGCTCGACTCGATCTGCACCGGCTGGTTTCGGTAACGGCAAGGCTTCCGGAGCTGGGGCAACTGTTGGCGGCGCTGGAGCGGCCGTACCCGTCATTGCAGGGGCCGGCCCACCCGACTCGATAAAACTCAAGATGTCGTTTTTAGTGACACGCCCGCTCATTCCTGTGCCTTCCAATTGAGTGATGTCGACACCATGCTCCTGGGCGATTCTGCGAACTAGCGGGCTCGATTTTGTCCGGCGCAGTTCTTCGGCTTCCGTTCGAGCACCACCGTTTCCGGCGGCTCTGCGGGGCCGTGAAGTCTCTGAGACTGTGGCCGGTCCAGCAGCAAGTTTCTGCGGCCTAGGGGTTCCGGAGGGCAAAGGCGGCGGAAGCTTTGCTGGAACCTCTTTTGGCGTGGCTACCTGGGACGGCGCCAGCGGTTCAGTTGGTCGCGGTTGTTCGACCGCAGGGGCTGTGGCAGGGGCGGTTGTAACCTCTTGAGCCGCGCCGCCATCAAGAACAGCAACCACGGTGTTCACCTCGACAGTATCACCCTCTTTGAAGCGAATTTCCTGCAGCGTTCCTGCGGCCGGAGAAGGAATCTCAGCGTCGACTTTGTCGGTGGAAATCTCAAACAAGGGCTCGTCGCGCTCAACACGCTCGCCAATCTTCTTCAGCCATTTGGTAATAGTTCCCTCCGCAATGGATTCACCCATCTGCGGCATCACGACTTCTGTGCTCATACATCTCCCTCAGAACAGTTTGACGATAGACAAAGATCGACGATGGACCATGGACAATAGACCATAGCGCCGCTCCGGTCCATCGTCTATCGTCCATCGTCCATCCCAACTAATAAGCTGCCAGTTTGCGTGCTGCTTCAAGCACATCCTTCACTTGCGGCAAATAGTAGTCTTCCAGCGGCGGCGAATAAGGCACAGGTGAATCAATTGATGCCACTCGCACGACGGGCGCGTCTAGCCACTCAAAAGCTTCTTCGCCGATTATGGCCGCAATCTCACCCCCAATGCCGCCAGTGCGTGACGCTTCGTGCAGCACGAGCGCTTTGCTTGTCTTTTTTACGCTGTCCAGAATTGCGACTTTGTCGAGCGGCGCCAACGTACGCAAGTCGATTATTTCGATGTCCAGACCTTCTTTTTCGAGTTCTTCGGCAGCATCCAGAGCAGTCAGCACCATCGCTCCAAAAGTGATGATCGTCAGATCGCGTCCCTCGCGAGCAACACGCGCCTGCCCAATATTCACGATGTAATCATCAGCGGGAATCTCTTCCCGTAATCTGGGCAGGCGATAGAGTTTCTTATGTTCAAAAAAAAGTACGGGATCTGGATCGCGAATCGCCGCCTTTATCAATCCTTTCGCATCGTAAGCCGTTGCCGGCTCAACCATCTTCAGCCCTGCCGTGTTCACAAAGAACGATTCCGGGTTAAGTGAATGAAATGGGCCGGTGCGCAAGCCCGAACCGCACGGGCCCCGGAATACCGCAGCTATCCCTGCGCCCCAGCGATAGCGACACTTGGCTGCGTAATTTGTCAGCAAATCAAATCCCGCGCTAATGAAATCGATGAACTGAAACTCCGCAATTGGGCGCATGCCCATGAGCGCCGCGCCACACGCTGCACCGACGATTGCGCCCTCCGAAATGGGCGTGTCGATCACCCGGCCCTTGCCGAATTCCTGGAGCAACCCATCGGTGACTTTAAAGGCGCCACCATAAACCCCAACGTCTTCGCCGATAACAAAGACTGTAGGATCACGCTCCATCTCCTCCCAGATGCCCTGGCGAATCGCTTCGACGAATGTAACCAAACCACCGCGCTCGGGCCGGGCTGATCTATGCTCTTTTTTGATAGCTGTTGCCATACTCTCTATTTTGCCTGCAATTCATTTGTTCCGCGGTTATCCAGAATGTTGTCCGTACCTGGGTGTAAATCGCTTTCCATGATCATGCCCCTTCGTTCGATATTGTGGCACCTAATTTCTCAGAACACCGGGTCTTAGAGCCGGCGGTACTTCGCTGTTATCAAAGACGCGATATGCTGCCTGCTCCGGCTCCGGCATTGGTGAAGATTCGGCCCAGACGGAGTCCTCTTCAATCTCGCCCATCACATCCGCAGTGATGCCCTCAAGTCTCTCTCGTGTCGCTATGCCTCGTTCTTCCAGATAAAGCTCGTAACGCGTTATTGGATCGTTATGTTTCTCCCACCACTCAATCTCTCCGGCAGGAACGTAGCGCTGATCATCATGTTCGGCGTGGCCCTTTCGCCTGTAGGTTTTAGCCTCGATTAGAACGGCGCCACCGCCGCGCCGCGCAAACTCCGCGGCCCGTTTCGTCACCTCATAACAGGCAACAACGTCGTTTCCATCGACGATATGGGCCGGGATACCGTAGCCGGCCGCCTTCTCGGCAAGGTCTCGAACCGCAGTCTGCTGATTAGTGGGTGTTGAATAGGCGTAGTGGTTGTACTCCGCCATGACGATCAAAGGCAGGCGCTGAACTGCGGCAAAGTTGAGCCCCTCA
>Ga0209431_10000292_pt1 | contig 40718 bp, 45 predicted proteins | sample RifCSP13_3_FD_184021 | JGI IMG/M metagenome (GOLD analysis project Ga0209431, IMG submission 184021) | Soil microbial communities from Rifle, Colorado - Rifle CSP2_sed 13_3 (SPAdes) (version 2) | ecosystem: Environmental > Terrestrial > Deep subsurface > Rock core/Sediment | place: Rifle... | reverse complement strand
CTGGTGTAGTACAAGGATTTTGTGACCATGATGGTTTTTGGCTTCAGAATCTGCTTTTGCAAAATCGTTTTCAAATGTATGAATTTCGCTCTTTCTTTTTTTGTCATATCCAACAATGAGCACATCTTTGTACTGAAACGGTTTTCCGTTTCCGATGTATTTTGAAAATTCCAAATTGTGGTATACAAATGGCACAGGCGTTGCACGTATTCTGCTAATGTCGTGTTCGCCAAGTATGAAAAAAGAATCAATGTCCTTTTGTTTTAGTCTCTTTAGTGCATTTGCCAAAACCAAGATTGCCTTTCCAGTTGGGTTTGGAACATGAAATATGTCTCCTGCAAAGATTACAAAATCAACATGGTCACTAATTGAAGTGTCAATTGCTTGATCAAAAGCAGAGTATACATCCTGCTCTCGCTCTTCTGAATAATATTGTACAAATCCCAAATGTGTATCAGAGATGTGAGAAAAGATCATTAGTCCATCAGCAAGTCTTTTTGAATTAGTCCCTGCGTTGATTCTGTTGCAATATCTTTGAACTTGCTTGACTCTAACCATTCCGCTACTGCGTTTAGATCAGAGCCGATTGTCTTTCCTTTGACCTCATCAACATGAACAATTGATGGCAAGTTTACCCACTGTCCTACTAGGACCGCATCCCCTATGTTCAAAGAGGACAGTTGGGTAAGAAGGTCTTTGCTAAGAGACTCTGCTGCCGAAGCAATTTGTTGTTGATCATCGTCTTGTACTATCTTCATTATGGCAAGTGAGCCCATCTGGCTGAGTACATTTGGATCTATGTTTCGTGGCCTCTGTGATACAATGCCAAGACCAATTCCAAACTTTCTGCCCTCCCGTGCAACTTTTGATGCCCAGTATTTAGTGTCAGTGTGTTCTCCTTTTGGAATAAAAACATGAGCCTCTTCAATTATTACAAAAATCGGTGACGAAAATTTGTTGGTCTTTCCAGATATTTTTCTTCCCTTTTTTGCCCAGTAAGAATCTTTTCTGTCATTGAGCAACTCTTGTAAATAGTAAGATAGTCCGACGTTTGCTTGTCTTTCACTTAGCTCTGCAACACTTAGAACATTTACTCTCCCTTCTTTTATCAAATCTACAGGATCACCGCAATCTGGATCCAAAATGTCAGAGAACCTGTGCTTTGCATCATCTATTTTATCCAAGACCCTGCTTGCACTGTCTGCATATCCTTTTGTGGCATGACCAAATGCAGAGACACTATCTTCAAGTGCGGCCCAGTAGTCCTTTGCCTCTCTGACAGATTGCGTAAAGGACTCGCGCAGTGCTCTTTGCTGCTTGTCTGCATTTTCTCTAAGCTCAATTACTTCAGCAAGTTTATCGGCCTGCAGCAGTCTTGGGTTTATCTTTGCATCAGTTATGCTGATTTTTGGCATGTTTAGGTTTGTGTAATCGTTGTGGTAGTCAAAAATTATCAAAGTTCCCTGCAGTGTTGCCACATGTTTTGCTATTAGTGACACAAGGTTACTTTTTCCCATACCAGTCATGGCAAGTATGCCTATGTGTCTTGAGACAATCCTGTTGAGGTTTATTTTTGCCTCAATTTCTGGGTTTCTAAGAAGCGAACCAATTCTAATCCATTCCTTTTCTTTTGGGGCAAAAATTATTCCAAGGTCGTCTTCCGTAGCTTCAAGTATGGAGGTTCCAGGCAAAGGTGGAACAGCAGGAACAATTGATTGACCTTTTTGTAGCTTCTCTAAGAATCCAAGAATTCCAATTTTTACTTTATAGTTTTTGTCACGAGAGTTTAGCTCAGCAACTTCCTTGCTTTCCATGGCCTCGTCAAAGTTTCTTACATCCGCAAGTGCATCGCTTGAAACTATTGATCGTTCCACCAAGCCCAAAAGCTTTCCGTTTTGAGAATCCACTATAACATATTCACCAACAGAAAGAGGTCGCGATGATTGAGCCGTCACTTCGGTTGGTTTTGATTCACCTATTACAACGCCAATGTTCATTCAAGTACCTCCCTTGAGCCAACCTCGTTTCCAAGCCCATACAAGCTGACCAGTCTTGCCAGATCAGTGTGAGTTATCTTGCAGTTGTTGTGTGCAAGCTTTAATGTATAAGGATATCCAGAGACGCTATTTTTGCAAAGCTTATCCAAGAGTAATTTTATTTCAGACTCGTCATGTTCAGAACCAAAAAGTTCAATTTTTATCAGAGGCGTCGAGTCTCGTAGCCTTGCATAAACAGAGGAGATTATCTTTCCTGGGCCCAGTCCTTTATCCACAAAAATTTTACTAAAACCAGATTCTTTGATAGCGTGATTATAATAGAAAATGTCCCCAGCCAGAGAGCCAAGTTTTGAAAACTGGTTCCTTGTGACAGAGGTTTTAGATACAAAAACGACATTATGCTTCTTTTTTATGGCTGAAATAAGTGCGGTGGCAAGGGAAGCCTGCCTTGTCATAAATTGTGAATAAAGTGAACCGTCTATGGCAACCAAGTCAGCTTCATCCACTGAGGAGGCACAGGCATCAATTTCCATCTGGCTTGCTTGTGTGGCTAGTTCTGGGTTTGGGGTGCCAAGACCCTGTCTGTGCTTTTCTGAAATTATAGTACCATCAGATTTTATGGAAACGACTGTGACAACCCATAATTCCAGTCCTTGAAACTTTGTGCTGTTATAGCTGCTATCAATTCCTGCAATTACGGCATCTTGCTTTTGTGGCGTATATTCCACCCAGTTGCGCCTAGCTTCCTCTAGTATTTGTTCAAATCTTTGGCCTTTTAAAACAGACAGAGTTTCTTCGCGTTTTTTGAGTGCATCTATGTACACTGTGTTAAGCATAAGCATCCTTTACATACATGAATAAAATGTTTCGTGTTTAAAATTGATTCATCCAAGCTGATAGATAATCAATTTATTATGTCGATCGCAAGGATCATTGTGTTTGAAAACGAGAAAACATGGGCAAAAGTAGTAGCAAACAACTCCACCGATGAATTCCATCGAAAATTTGATCATGCTATTGAGCTGATAAAAAAAGACTTTGGTAAAAGATATCCCATGATTATAGGCGGAAAAGAGATTTATTCTGAAAATCAATTCCAAGTAAAATCTCCCGCTGATACAAGTATCATAATAGCAAATTTTCCAATGGCAACAAAAGAAGATACAAATCATGCAATAGAATCTGCAAAAGAAGCCTTTTCTAAATGGAGCACTATTCCCTACCAAAAAAGGGTTCATATATTCAGAGAAACTGCAGATGTTTTTTCTGTAGATAAATTCAAGCTTGCAGCCGTTATGACCTTTGAGAACGGTAAAAGCCGACTGGAAGCAATGGGTGATGTAGATGAGGCAATAGATTTCCTGAGATTTTATTCAGAACAGCTAGAACTCAATGAGGGTTATTCTAAAGAGACAAAAAATGCCAATCCAAATGAGAAGACAAGAAGTGTTCTCAAACCATATGGGGTATGGGGAATAATATCTCCGTTCAATTTTCCTTCAGCCATAGCAATTGGAATGACTTCGGGTGCTCTTCTAACTGGAAACACCGCTGTACTCAAACCAGCAAGCGATACTCCACTTTCAGCATACAAGTTTGTGGAAACAATATATCATAAGCTTCCTCCAGCAGCTCTAAACTTTGTCACTGGAGCTGGAAGCGTTGTTGGAAAAGCAATACTTGAAAGTCCCTTAGTTGATGGAATAGCCTTTACTGGCTCAAGAGATGTTGGCATGTCAGGATTTCGAAGTTTTATTGAAAAAAGTTCACGTCCGTTTATTTCAGAGATGGGTGGAAAGAATCCTGTCATAATTACAGAATCAGCAGATCTTGAAAGGGCTGCTGAAGGCGTGATAAAAGCATCCTTTGGTTATGGCGGTCAGAAATGCAGTGCGTGCTCTAGAGTATATGTACAAAAAAAAGTTGCAAACCAGTTTATGGAAAAGCTGGTAGCAAAAACAAAATCACTTAAAATAGGAAAGCCTTGGGAAAAGGATGTCTTTCTTGGACCAATAATCAATGATACTGCATTAAAAAAGTTTGAGAAAGCTGCAGAGCTTGCTAAAAAAGATGGCAAGATAGTTCATGGTGGCAATGTATTGAAAGACTCCGAACATCAGAATGGATATTTTGCTGAACCAACAATTGTTACAGATTTACCACAGGAGCACGAGCTTGTAAGAGAGGAGTTGTTTTTGCCTTTTGTTTGCGTCTCTGAGTTTGAACGCTTTGATGACGCAATAAGCCTTGCAAACAAAACTCGATATGGTCTGACAGCTGGAATATTTAGTAATAATAAAGATGAGGTTGAGACATTCTTTAACAAAATAGAAGCTGGCGTGACCTATGCGAACAGGGCAGCAAGTGCAACTACGGGCGCATTGGTTGGTGCCCAGCCATTTGTTGGGTGGAAGGAGTCTGGAATTTCAGGAAAAGGAGCTGGTGGAGCCTATTATTTACTCCAGTTTATGAGAGAACAGACTCAAACGCGGTGCGAGTGAAGAAACGAACTTCCCAAAAGCAAAATGTTTCGTTTCCTTTCCTTTAGTCTTCTAATAGAATAGGGCAACCAGTTTGTGCCATACGGAATATATTCTGCTACAGAAAATCCTTTTTGTAAAAGAACTGGTTTTAGCTCATCACGTATTCCTTTTAGCATCTGAAACTCAAATTTTTTTTTGTGATTTTTTGAAAGTTTGATTGCTTGTTCTATCATATCAGAATCATGTGTAGCAATTCCAAACTCATTTCCCCCTAGAAAAAGTATCTCCATTAAAACGCGATAGTTTTGGTCTACTTGTTTTTTTGATTGAAATGCAATTTCTTTGTTTTCACGATATGCACCTTTAACAAGACGTATCTTTGCTCCTTTCTCTAAAAGTCGCATCAAGTCTTTCTTAGAACGTCTAAGGTTTGCCTGTAAAGCTAGTCCTAGTCTTTCATACTTATCAAACAGATCAAGATAGATTCTGATGGTATCTTCTGTGTGTTCAGATGATTCCATGTCAATCCATACAAATGCCTGCGAGAGGGCCGCTTTTTCTATTATGATGCTATAATTTTGTAGACATTCGTTTCTGCTTCGAGAAAGACCAAGTTGCGTTGGTTTTATAGATATGCCACCTTCGACCTCACTTTTTTTCAAACCAGAAACAATCGCTAGATATTCTTTTACTGTGCTTTCAATCTGAGTTTTTGATGTAAGATGCTCACCAAGTTTGTTTATGATTGCATCCATTCCCTCTTTGTATGCAAGACGCGCTGATTCTAGTGCCTGTTCTAAGCTATCACCTGCTATCCACTGCTTTGCTATTCTAAAGAGAAACTTCTCCATGAGTCCTGACTTTGTAGAATTCATTTTCAAAACATTATTTTCCTTGTGATAACAATATCTGATCAAAACTTGCTTAAAGTTATAGCTTTAACAAGGGGCATATTACAAAGCTGTTCGGCTTGAAAAGAATAGGGCTGTTAGGATGTGGTACAATTGGAACAGAGATTGCTCTTGCAATTGACTCTGGAAAAATTCCAGCTCAACTTACCCATCTATTTGATTTCTCAAAGGATGTATCAAAAAAGCTTGTAGATAAACTCAAAAACAAACCCACAGTAACTGAAAACGTTGGGCTACTTGCCGCTGCACCAGTAGATCTTATAGTAGAAGCAGCTTCACAAGATGCAGTAAAGGACAACGCCCTTAGCATTATACAAAACAGAAAGGATTTGATGATTATGAGTGTTGGTGCACTCTTAGATGAATCGATTCTTGATATCATCATGGAAGGTTGTAAGGACTTTAAGAGATCAGTGTATCTTCCTTCTGGCGCAATACTTGGTCTTGATGGCATAAGAGCTGTAAAAGATGAATTAGAGTCAGTCACCTTGGTTACAACAAAGAATCCAAGGTCATTAAAAGGAGCCAAATTCTTTGAGACTTCAAACATAGATCCTGAAAAGATTGAAAAGGCAACTATAATTTTTGAGGGTAATGCGCAAGAGGCAGTAAAACTTTTTCCTGCAAACATCAATGTGGCAGCTCTTCTAAGCTTGGCAGGGCTTGGCAGTACAAAAACCAAGGTAAGAATAGTTGCAGATCCAAAAACCGACAAAAACATTCATGAGATAATAGCAGAAGGAAAGTTTGGCAAATTTTCAATCAAGGTTGAAAATATCCCAAGCACTAGCAACCCAAAAACAAGCAGGCTTGCAATCTTGTCTGCAATAGAGTGTCTAAAAGCAGTTTGCCAGCAAGACATGAGGGTTGGAACATAAAATGGCAAATATTGCCATACTTAGACAATATGTCGTAAAATCTGCCCATCATCTTATGCTTTAAATGCGAATCACAACCGATTTTATTTTAGATAGATGGATTTAAAGTCAGAAATTTTAAGGCTTAAAAAAGAGAAAGATGTTCTCGTTTTGGCTCACAACTATCAGGTTCCTGAAGTACAGGATGTTGCAGATTATGTAGGGGATTCCCTAGGACTTGCAAGACAGGCTGCAAAGACAAGTCAGAAAACGGTTTTGTTTTGCGGAGTTCACTTTATGGCAGAAACTGCGGCAATTACATGTCCTGATAAAAAAGTTCTCATCCCAGACTTGGCAGCAGGATGTTCGCTTTCAGATACAATAACGGCAAACGAGCTAAGAAAGTGGAAAAATGAACATCCTAGAGCCATAACTGTTGGTTATGTAAATACAACAGCGGAAGTAAAGGCAGAGCTTGACTATTGCTGTACTTCTTCAAATGCAGTAAATGTAGTCAAGTCTATTCCGGAAAATAAGGAAATTCTCTTTTTGCCAGACATGTTTCTAGGATCATATGTAGCAAAGATGACAAATAGAAAGAACATGTTTATCTGGGCAGGAGAGTGTCATGTGCACGCTGGAATAAGATCTCAGGATGTACAAGAAAAGCTAAACCAGTATACAGAAGCGGAATTTCTTGTACATCCTGAGTGCAGCTGTACCTCTTCTTTAATGTACGATGTAGCGGTAGGTGATTATAAGAACCGTCAGGTTCAGATTTTATCTACTGAAGGCATGATGAATCATGCAAGGAGCTCACAGGCAAAGAGGTTTGTTGTCGCAACAGAAACTGGAATTCTTTACAGGATGAGACAGCAGAATCCACAAAAAGAGTTTTTCCCCGTATCAGAAAATGCAGTGTGCCAGTATATGAAAATGATAACACTTGACAAAGTATATGCATCACTAAGAGAGGACAAGTACGAAGTCAGGGTTCCAAAAAAGATTGCTCAGAAGGCACAGCTTGCAATAGAACGTATGCTCGCAATCAGTTAACTTCCAGACTCATATCAAGACCAGAAACAGAATTAGTAATCTTTCCAACCGATATCATATCAATTCCTGTTCTTGCATATGACTGTATGTTAGTATTATCAATCCCGCCAGACGCTTCAATCTTTACTTTATTTCGCAGGCGCAGTTTTTTTAAGGCATCAACAATCTTTGAGATTTCCTTTGGTGAAAGGTTGTCAAGCATTATTATTGAGGCTCCTGCATGGGCAGACACAATTGCGTCACGAAGATTTTCAACCTCAACTTCAATTGTTTTGTATTTTTTTCGTGCCTTTTTTATTAATCCATATATCGATTCTGCCACGGCAATGTGGTTATCTTTTATCATAACCATTTGATCAAGTGACATTCTGTGTTTGTGCCCACCACCAATTTCAACGGCTTCTTTGTCAAACAAACGTAATCCTGGCACAGTCTTTCTTGTGGAATATAGCTTGACTCTGGGATTTACCGCTCTGATCTTTTTCACTAGGACATTAGTTTGGGTAGCAATTCCACTCATTCTAGATAGAAGGTTAAGTGCTGTCCTTTCGCAAGACAATACAGCCTGTGCAGAACCTGAGATAACCATTATTTTCTGGTTTGGTTGAATTTTAACGCCGTCTTTTTTGAGAACCCTTACTTTACATCCCTTTGAGACAAAGAACTGTTTTGCATATTGTACTCCAGCTAAAGTTCCTTTTTCTCGTGAGATTATGCTTGCAGAAATTCTCTTTCTTGGCAAAAGATCACTTGTAATGTCACCTTTTCCAATATCTTCCGCTAAAAAACTTGCAAGTATTTTTTTTGCACGTATATGCAATCTAGGTTACCTTAAGTGCATACTTGCCCTTTTCAGTTATTCCCAAAGCCTTGGCAACAACAGAATTTATTGGATCTACTACAAGAACAGATCCGCGCCAATCCGGAGTTAGATCTGATGACTTGCATACAGGGCACACCTTTCCTATAGTGACAAATTTACACTTTCTACATGCCATCTCTTTTACCATCTTACATTCACTTTGCTTCTACTGTCTTTTTGGTTTTTTCAGCTGGTACAGGCGGCGCTTTAGCTTTCTTTATTTCTTCAACAATCCACTCGTCTGCACCCAAGAAGGGCTGTCTGCATGTAATACCAATCTTCATTGCTGCTGTTTTTCCAAGAGATACTGCAGTTACTCTTGCACGAAGAGTGGAACCGATTTTCAAAGTTCTGCCACTCTGATTTGCCAAGATCATACCAGACTTTACGTCACTTTTTAGATAATCATCCATGATTTGGGAAAGATGCAAAAGTGCATCAGTTGCGCCAATTCTTACAAATGCACCAAAGTCAGTGATTTCAACAATTTCTCCTCTGACTATCTCCTGCAATTTTGGATAAAACGTAAGGGCTGAAAACTCTACTTTATGATATGTTCCTCCGTCACCAGAAACTATTTTCCCCATGTTTTCAACTTTGGTGTCAAGTATCATAATCACGTAACCAAGATCTGGATTTATCATGCTCTCGTATTTTTCTCTCAGAATAGTAATTGCCGCTTTCTTTAGAGACTCACCAAACAATTTTGGTGGAATTCTAACTACGTCAGTAAGGGTAGCTATAGAAAACATCTAACAAAAATTGGTAAAATTTCAATTTATGAATCTTTGGATGATATATTGTCATTTCTGCCTATGTTTAAATAATGTATGTGGATTTTTTACAATATGGTCGCAGTAGACGAGGTTCTAAAAACTCTTAGTACTGTAATAGATCCAGATCTAAAAAAAGACATAGTATCTATGGGAATGATAAAGGATCTTGAGATAAATGGAAATGATCTAAAATTCACACTAGAGCTAACCACACCAGCTTGTCCTTTCAATGACGAAATAGAACAGGATGTTAGAAAAGCAATCAAAACTATTCCAGGCATTTCAAATTTTGACATGAAAGTGACTGCCAAAGTCATGGAAGGACGTGCGCTAAGCATGGACGAGATGATGCCAACTGTCAAAAATATCATAGGGGTTGCTAGCGGAAAAGGTGGAGTTGGAAAGACAACTGTATCTGTCAATATTGCATTGGCTTTGGCACAATCTGGTGCAAAAGTTGGTTTGCTTGATGCAGACATCTATGGTCCAAGTGTTCCTTTGATGCTTGGCATGGGAAAGGCCGTAATGGAAGTAGAAAACAACAAGCTGCAGCCTGCGGAGTCACATGGACTCAAAGTAGTTTCATTTGGGTTCTTTGCAGATCAAGACCACCAAGCCGCAATATACAGAGGACCAATCATATCAGGAATTGTAAAGCAATTCCTTGTAGATACAAACTGGAGTGATTTAGATTATCTTATTGTAGACCTGCCACCTGGCACGGGTGACATACCACTAACTTTGGCTCAAACTATTCCAATTACTGGCATCTTAGTTGTCACAACACCACAAGATGTAGCAAGTAACATTGCGGTAAAGGCGTTTGGGATGTTTCAGAAATTAAATGTGCCAATTATTGGCATTATAGAAAACATGAGCTACTTCAAGTGTCCAGACTGCAACAAAGACCACCACATCTTTGGCAAAGGCGGTGCAATGAAGATTAGTGAGAAATACAATATTCCATTCCTTGGTGAGATTCCTCTAAACCCTGGAATCATGGAAGGCTCTGACACAGGCAAGCCCGTTTTGGTGACAGACCCTAAATCTGCACATGCCGAAGCCTTTACTGCCGCTGCAAAAAATGTTGCAGCAAGATGCAGTATACTTGCAGCACAGATCAAAGAAGAGATGGCCGCCGAAGTAGCTACGCAAAAATAGTTTAAAACAAAGATACATTGTGCATCTTCCTGAAAATCTAAGAGCTGATCTGAAAATACCTCTTGGCGTCCTGCTTAAAGATGCCGATGCAACAAAAGAAAACATTCAAAAAAATATTCCCGCAAATTCAGTTATAATTTCTGTTGGTGATGCAACTACCGAAAAACTGATCAAATATGATATAATTCCCTCATTACAAATTGTTGATGGGTTAGAAAAAAGAGTCAAAAAAGAATTGCCATCTGCAAATGTCAAAACATCTCTTTCCTGTTCCAATCCTGCTGCAGAAATTACGTCAGACAGTATAGATGCCATAAAGAAAGCCCTTCAATCTCCCAAGCCAGTAAGAATCATAGTGACAGGCGAAGAGGATCTATTGGTATTGCCAGTGTGCGTCTTTGCGCCAGAAAATTCAGTGGTTTTGTATGGCCAGCCAAACGAGGGACTGGTAATAGTCAAAGTTAGTCCTCAGATAAGAAATAAAGCACAATCAATTATGGATTCTATGAGTTAGTAGGGGTATGATGACACGGTGGCTGTATGATTTATGATTAAGCTACACAAGTTCTGACCCTCACTAACTATTTGTACCAAAAGTAAACAAGCACAAACACAATATTTGACATGTGCAATTAAACCGTCTTTGTAAAATCAGGTGTTTGTGAAGCTTGATTCCGAACTACAATTCAAACTACTAGAAAAGGTTGGAATCTATGCAAACAGATTTGGAATACAAGAGCCAAAGGTACTTTTTACTACTAAAGAGGTTCTTGAGATGCCAAAAGAGATGACTGAGGGACGGAGAACCTCAGCATACAAGTATTATGGAGTGTCATATATGCAACATGATATGATTTTTGTAAATGTTAGAAAGATGCCAGACGAAAAAACTTTGGAAAATACAATAGTACATGAGCTTGTACATCTCAGATTTCCATATCTGAGTCACGGTAAGAGGTTTAACAAGCTTGTCAGACAAGGTCTTGCCGGAAAAGCATTTGCTCCCTACAAGAAAAGAAAATAGAGATCTTTCAGACATGGTTTATATTTACCGCAAATAGGCAAAACTAGCAAATGTTACTACAAGATCTGATTATACCTATAGGCGCAGCAGTTGTTTCTTTTGCAGTTGCAGCAGGTTTTGCCGCCTGGGTTTCTAGACAAAAACCGGGAACGCAGCAGATGCTTGACATCTCAAACGCAGTTAAGGTTGGAGCAATGGCATTTTTACGAAGAGAATTTAAAATTGTCATTCCAGTTGCCGTAGGTCTTGCAGTTTTGATTGGTGCAGCAATTGGATTTTCGAATGGTATTGCTTTTGCAGTTGGTGCGGGTCTTTCTGCAGTTGCAGGATTGATTTCACTTAAAATCACAGTAAAGGCTGCTGTTCGTGCAGCAAATGCCTCAGGACAAGGACTTGGTCACACGTTTGCTCTTGCTTTTAGAGGAGGAGCAACTGTAGGTCTTGCAGTTCCTGCTATGGCACTTTTGGCCATCACGTTACTTTATTTTGTATTTCCAGATCCTATCACAATAGCTGGTGTTGGAATTGGTGCTAGTCTTATTGCATTGTTTATCAGGGTAGGGGGAGGAATTTTCACAAAAGCTGCAGACATGGGAGCAGACTTGGTTGGGAAAGTAGAGGCAAACATTCCAGAAGACGACCCACGAAATCCAGCGACTATTGCTGATAATGTAGGCGACAACGTGGGAGATGCTGCTGGCATGGGTTCTGATATTTATGAATCATATATTGTAACTATGCTTGCTTCGTTGCTACTTGCAGCATTAATTGGCTCTCCTGAAAATCTGCTTTATCCGATTTTAATTGGAGCGTCAGGACTGATTGCTTCGATCATAGGGGCTGCAACAATAGGACCAAGAAAGATGACCGACGTTATGAAGCCACTAAATCGCGCATTTTATGTTTCTGCTGCAATAGCGATAGGACTTAATTTTATTTTCACATACATGTTCCTTGGTCAAACGCCACTTGCATATGCACTGTTTGGTAGCACAGTAGTTGGAGTGATTCTAGTTCCTGTGATACAGAGAATTACAGATGTGTTTACTAGTTACAGATTCAAGCCAGTAAAAGAAATTGCTGCAGCTGCAAAATGGGGGCATGCATCTCTTACACTTATGGGGATAATACAAGGAATGCGTTCAACGGGGCCGTTTATGATTGCAATAGTTGTTGCTCTTGCAACATCATTTGCAATAGCTCATTCAGCTGCTCCAGATCCATCACAAGCTGCACTGTATGGCATTTTTGGTACTTCACTTACCGCAATGGCCATGCTCAGTCTTGCTGGCATAGTACTTAGCATAGATGCCTTTGGTCCAATTAGTGACAATGCGGGCGGAATTGTAGAAATGACACATATGGGAGAGGAAAACCGCAAGGTTACAGATGAGATAGATGCTGTAGGAAACACTACAAAGGCAGTCACTAAGGGTTTTGCAATTGCAAGTGCTGGTCTTGCGGCTTTGGCAATGATTCAAGCTTTTCAGTATGAAGCAGAAAAGATATTTCACGTTGCGTTTGATTATAGCTTATCAAATCCTGCAATAATAATTGGCCTACTTGTTGGTGGCTTGATTCCGTTTTTCATTACAAGCCTGCTCATTGGAGCAGTATCAAGAGCAGCCTCCAAGATGGTGGAGGAAGTAAGAAGACAGTTTAAAAACACTCCTGAAATTCTTACCGGCAAATCAAAACCAGATTATGCAAGGTGTGTTGATGTTGCAACTGTAGCATCATTACGTGAGTTGTGGAAGTCTGCGACAATAACAATTGCTGCACCAATAATACTTGGTGTAATACTTGGTCCTGCAGCTGTTGCTGGACTTTTGATGGGAGCTGTTGTTACAGGAATTTTCTTGGCGTACCATCTAGCAAACACTGGAGGAGCGTGGGATAACGCCAAAAAATACATGGAAATTCAAGGACAAAAAGGTACTGAGGAACATAAAATTGCAATTGTTGGAGATGTGATAGGAGATCCATACAAAGATACGGCAGGCCCTGCACTAAATACAGTCATCAAACTGTTAAACACAGTATCAATTGTGTTTGTATCAGCATTTATTACAATTCTTGTTTTATAGATTAGCCTGAGTTTTTCTCGTCAACTACTATTGTCATATCAAGTTCGTCTATTTGTGCCTCGATTGTTTTCTTAATGATGTCATTGTGCTCTGGGCAGAACTTGAAAAATCCATCAACTGTCTCAAAACAACCGCAGATCCACTGTGTCATAATATCACCTTCTATGGTTAGCTTGTTGTATGGGATTTTCGTCATCTTATTTACAACGCTATGTATGTGGTCATTCTAAAAAGACTTTTCACCTGCAGATATTATAAAAATTAAAAAATGGTTTATGGACAGCCTTCCATCTTTTGGATGAAGTATCCATTTTTGCTGATTTGTTCTGCTATAGGTTCTGGTGCACCTTGTGTGTGGCAAAACTGGCACTCTTCTGTAGTAACCTGTGCGTTGCCTTCACCGATTGACTCTAACCATTCTTTTGCATATGTAATTGCTTTTTGATGATCTTTGACATCAGTGATTACATCAAAGTGCATAGTGTGGCCGTCTTGAGCCTCAACATATGTATCGTATACGTGAATGTCCATGTGTTCTCATTTTAAGAAGGGATATTTATTTCAAATCACTATCTTGGCTGTGATACACAAGATCATACTTGACTTTCCAAAAATAAAGACCATACATTTAGAATTAGATGATGAAAAAGCCCCAAAGACAATCAAAGCTTTTCTTGATTGCTTGCCACTTAGTGTTGGAATAAACGTGTGGGGAGAGGAGATATACACTGATGAAACTCCAGTAGTTGTTGGTGCAGAAAACGCAAAATCTTTGGTAGATTTGATGGATGTTGCATACGGGCCCACAGGTAAAGCGATCTGCCTCTTTTTTGGACCAACGCCTATAGGAGAAAAAGGCGAGATCAGGCCTTATTCCCCTGTAAATGTAATCGGAAAGATAAAAGATGGAGACAAGAAATTTCTAAAAAACATACGTGACAGAATGATGGTAACTTTCAGGGTTTCTAAGTAATCATTTAGACAATACTTTTACGCTAGAAGTACGTAGAGGATTTGAATGTGGGATCTCAGAACTCACCTAAAATGCAAGGAATGTAACATTTCCTTTACCGATAAGGAACACTTTGAAAGACATAAGAAGAACGTACACAAATAGCTACAGAACAGCCAAATCTACAGGAATTATTTTGGAATCAAAAACGTATGCCTTAAACTCTTGGTTTTTATTTGAAAAGATTATCCAAGGAACTGGATTTATCTCCATATATTTTTGGTCAGTTAAAGATGGGTAGGCGCTGGCGTCTGGGTGAGAATGAAAAATTCCAACTACATCAAGTTGTCTTTTTTCTGCTTCCTCGTATACTTGAATGAGTTCTTCATTTGATATAGTAAAGTTTACTGGTGACTCTTGTGTGTTTTTTGTAAGAAAGATATCCTTAACCGTAAAATGGCCATTTTCTATCTTTCCAAACAATACTGCACAGGATTCATTAGGAATATTATTTCTTGCATGTGTGGCAAGAGTATCTATCTGCTCTTTTGAAAAAACTATTTGCAATCTTACTCTACTGTGATTTTTCCTGTCATAAATGGGTGTACCGTACACAGGTACTCATATTCTCCTACTGCAAGGTTTTCCGTATTAAGACTCCATTTAGCTCCAGCAGATATCAAGTCTGAATCAAATGTGTCGCCAAAGTCAACTGAGCTAGTTACTGTATGTATTACATTGTCATTGTTTATCCATTCAATCACATCACCTTTTGATGTAGTAACAACATCTGGATTATAATCAGGATTGTCAGGAGTTGCGGCTCCAGCCAGTATCTCTACTGGTATTACATTTGCAGTAGGAGATATCGGCTCTGCTGATTCTGAGGGGTTTTCTTCCTCTTCTTCCATCACAGGTGGTACTAAGGAGAATTGCGCACCAGGCCCTACAAATCCTAGAGTAACAAATGTTGCAAGTCCAACACCAGCGGCCAAGATGAATATCACAGATATTGGTTTAGCATATTGTGGGATTTTCATTGCAGCATACGCAACAATGATTGTTGGAATTATTATGATCAGCAATACTCCTGAAAATGTTGTTAGGGTGGTAACTGAGGTTAGTGTAAATGCAAACGCCCCAAAAGAACCTGCAATCCCAAAAATTACCAAAGTTGTCGCTTTTGCCTTGTTGCTGGTTGAGACTCCGCCACTTAGGATGCCACAAGCCAAAAAGATCAAGCCAAACATCATCGTAAGACCTGTAAGAGCATGCATTCCATCAATGAAAGTCTTGGCAATGCCAGCGTACGAGATGACCACGCCTGCAAGTCCTATGGCAGTAAGGCCCATGCCAGGCATCATCAAGTCCCAGTCACTCATTTGTGGTAGATTCAAGAAGTGAGCTAAATAATCCTTTTGACCTCAGATCACATGGTTCGAAGAAATTAAATCCCTAACAAAACTGCTAACAAAGAGTTGGGATTAAAAGAAGTACTAGAAATATCAAAGCCGCGTATCGTCGTTTTGCTTGTCATTACTGCAGTTACATCCATGTATGCAGCAAGCAAGCTGGTTGGTCCTGAGCTTAACTATTCAAGTCTTTTTCATATCATTATAGCCGGTACACTCTCCTCTGCTGGTTCTAGTGCACTTAATCACTACTACGATAGAGATGTTGATCGTTTGATGAAACGAACTAGCACAAGACCTATTCCATCTGGTAGAATGTCTGCAAGAAGTGTTCTGTTGTATGGATTAGTAGTTAGTGCAGCTTCAGTGATTTATGCAGCAATTACTCTAAATCTGGTTTCTACTTTTTTTATTGCACTTGGCATATTCTTCTATGTTATTGTGTATACAGCATGGCTTAAGCGAAGTAATTCCTCAAACATCGTAATTGGTGGATTTGCTGGAAGTGCGGCTTCTATGGCAGGCTGGTCTGCTGCTACTGGCTCGATGGACTTGCTTGGGGTACTTGTAGGAGTTTTGGTTTTTCTGTGGACCCCATCTCACTTTTGGTGTCTGGCAATGAAGATTAGAAATGATTATGAAGAAGCAAAGATTCCAATGCTTCCGGTTTTAGTTGGAATGCAAAAGACGTCAAACTATATTTTGATCAATACTGCAATCCTGGTGCCTTACTCTCTTGCACTGTACGCATTTGGATTGGGCCTTGTGTATCTAGTAATAGCTGCTGTCTCTGGAGTATTACTTTTGTCATATCATTACAAACTTACAAAAAATCCTACACCAGAGTTTGCTTGGAAAGCATACAAAGTAACGGCTCCGTATCTTACTGTAATATTTGTAGGAATTGCCTTAGATGCTGCATTTCATTTTAGAATTTAGTTAGGTTCTTCTTGGTCTGGCTCGATACCTGGAAAGCCAGCCTCGTAATCACGTTCTAATTTTTCTTTGTTTTGTTCTTCTATCTCGTCTTTTTCATTTTCTTTTTCTACTATCTCTATCCTACGTTGTTCCTTTGTAAGCCAGCTTACTTTGATGAGACCATATATTTCCAAGTCTAGCAGAGTCTTGTTGAACTGGTCTTCTGGAAGAACTATTCCTTCCTTGATCAGAAGCTTTGATAGCTCCGAGTCTGTTAGAGAACCAGAGTCTTTTACCTTTTCATATACTAGATTTTTCAATGGTAGTGTCATTTCTTAACCGTAAAATGTCTTGTCAATTGGTTTTGGTATGGCATACGATATATTCTCTTTTATTGTTCCATACCATTCATCCACACTCTTTGTTATGGAGGGTTTGACGTGCTTTAGTGCTGCTGCAAAGTCTGTACTTCCTATTTTAGCAGCATCATTTTGCATAGCATGTACTGCAGCTTCTCTGCAGATGGCTACAAGGTCTGCGCCGCTGTAACTCTTTGTAGCAACTGCAATCTCCTTTAGGTCTACATCATTAGAAAGTGGCATTGTACGACTTAGAATCTTGATTATCTCAAGTCTTCCTTTTTCATCCGGTGGTTGTACATACAAGATTAGATCTAATCTACCAGGTCGTAGAAGTGAAGTATCCAGCAGATCGGGTCTATTTGATATTCCCACTACAATAACTCTAGAAGCCCCACCATCTTCCATCTCAGTTAAGAGCTGACTCAAAAGTCTCTCACCTACTCCACCATCCTCGCCGGATTTTGCTCTAGCTAGTGAATCAAGCTCATCAAATATGACAATACATGGAGAAGATGTCTTGGCTTTTCTAAAAATCTCTCTTATTGCCTTTTCTGATTCTCCAACCCACTTTGACAAGATTTCAGGACCTCGCACAAAAATCATATTTGCTCCACTTTCTGTTGCAAGTGCCCTTGCAAGTAACGTCTTTCCGCATCCTGGTGGACCATACAGTAGTGCACCTTTTGGAGGTTTGATTCCCATCTTTTGGAATTTGGCTGGTTCCTTTATTGCAATAATCAGGTTGTCATGCAATGTCCTTTTTGAGTCATCCAATCCCCCAACATCTTTCCACCATACCTTTGGGCTTTCCACATAGAATTCCCTCATGGCAGTGGGCACAATTTCATGCATTGCATCGTAAAAGTCTTGTAGACGTATCCTCATTGATTGCAAAACGTCAGATGAGATCTTTTCTGTTTCCATATCAATTTCTGGCAAGTAGTTTCTAAGAGATTTCATGGCTGCCTCTCTACAAAGTGATTTAATGTCAGCTCCAGTATAACCATGTAGTTCCGCTGCTAATGTTTTCAAATCCACATCTTCAGCAAGAGGCATTCCTCTTGTATGGATGTGGAGTATCTCCAGTCTTCCATCTACGTTTGGCACAGAAATTTCAATCTCTCTATCAAATCGCCCTGGTCTTCTCAAAGCTGGGTCTACACTTTCTGGTCTGTTTGTTGCACCCAAAACAATGACGTTTCCTCGTTCAGTAAGGCCATCCATCAAAGCTAATAGCTGTGCTACTACACGTTTTTCTACATCACCATATGCCTCTTCTCTTTTGGGAGCAATTGCATCAATTTCATCTATGAATATTACACTTGGCGAGTTTTCTTTTGCTTCTTTGAATATGTCACGAAGTCTTGCTTCAGTTTCTCCATAATACTTGTTCATTATCTCCGGTCCATTTATAGAATAAAAGTTGGCTTCTGATTCACTTGCAAGTACTTTTGCAATCAAAGTCTTTCCACATCCTGGTGGTCCATATAACAAAATTCCACTGTGTGGTTCAATCCCAAATCTGTTAAAGACCTCCGGGTGTCGAAGCGGTAGCTCTACAATTTCTCTCATTCTCTTTGTCTGTCCTTTGAGCCCACCAATTTCTTCATATGTTACACGAATCTTTTTGTCAACTGATGTTTCAGTTAGAATTGTAAGAGTCGTTCCTCGTTCTATCTTAACTACGCTTTTTGGTGATATTTTATGAATCTTAAAGTCCATTGAGTTTCCAAGAATCATTACAGAGATTTCATCGCCTTCAGAAAGTGGCAATCCCTTAAGTCTGTTCTTTACAAAATCAGTAAACTCCTTGTCCACAATGACATTGCCATTCACAGGCATCAACACTACACTTTTTGCAGGCTTGGCCACAATCTTTTTTACATTAACAAGATCGTTTATTGCAACACCGACGTTCTTTCTTGTCTGACCATCAATTCGTATCATATCAGGAGCCTTGTCATCACCATCAGTAGGCCATACTATTGCACAGCTAGATTGCTTTCCAACAATTTCTACCATATCCCCTGGTTCTACCCGTAGGTATTCCATGGCTTCTGGCTCTATTCTTGCGCGCCTTTTTCCCACATCACGTTGCTTTGCTTCACCAACACGCATTTGCAGCGGTTCATCTTTGCGTACCAAAAAATCACTTACTTTACATCAACAGATGCTCTGCTCATTCCCAAGACTTCAAACTCTCCTACACCATCTATAGATCTAACCGCGTTTTCAAGCGAGTCCATCTGTCCTTCCTTATCATCTAGGGAAAACTCACCGTTAATAAAGTAAAGACCAAAAGCAAGTGGCTCTTTTGTGTATTTTAAAAGCTTGATTTCATCTTTTAGTACAGACCCGATCTTTTTTGCAATATCATCCAGATCTACCTCTGTGCCTGTTGGAAGAATTTTTGCTTTAAGTAAAAGGCGTGCCATTTTCTATGGTCCATCAAAGTTGCAGGATTTGCAGTGATAAGGTCTTGCTGCCTCTCTGCAGCTCTCGCATCTCCATAACAGTACAGAACCACAGCTTGGGCAGTTGAATTTCACGCATTTATCTTTAGGCATTATAGTTCTGTGGCATGAACTACACACCGGTAATGCAATAGATGATGACATGGTCAGAGCTGATTAAAAACCGAATTTATACCTTGCTTATCAATTGCATATTTTCTATGTTAACAATCTTCTAAACTCGCTTCCCAGAATTGCCTGTACTGCCTTAACAGATCCCTTTACTCCAAGAAGCTTGGCAATAGATACTGTATGAAAATCAAATGTACCCTCCTTTGCGATCTCTTCTAGAATTTGCGGTGTAACGGATTCAAACAGTTTGTCGATCGTCTTGTTGTCAAATCTTTCCAGAAGCTTGCGTGCAAGAAGCATGTTTTCAAATTCCTTCCCAAATTTTTCATGCCATACTTTCTGATATTCCAAAAGATCGTGGAATTTTCCTGATTCTAGGAATTTGGAAATTGCTTTGCCTGCAAATATGCCACCAAGACCGCATGAATATATTCCACCCGCTGTAGTTGGTTTTGATTGACCCGCAGCATCGCCTATTGTTACTATGTTTTTTGAAACAAAGTTTTCTATAGGCCCTTTTATCCATATTGGAGCAAAGACCTTTCTTACTATGGAATGTTTCCCTTTTTGTGTTAGAAAATTTTCTAGTATCACTGCGGCATTGATGCCTTTACCGGCTACCCCAACTTTTGCAATGTCTTTGCCTGTTGGAATAATCCAAGCAAAGAAGCCCGGATATTTTTCCTGATCAAAATAAACCTCGATTCTTTCTTTTTCAATCCAGTCTGCATAAACTTCGTACTGCGCAGATTGCAATATTCCTTCTCTATCTTTCTGAACAAGTGATGATACACCACGTGCATCCACAACAATTTTGCATTTTAGTGTTCCTTCTGATGTTTTAACTTCGTCTTCTTTGACTTCTTTTAGTGATGATTTGACATGAATTTCTGCACCATTATTTTGCGCTTGGTATGCAATCTGTTTATCAAAGTCTCTTCTATCCAAAACTACTACTTTTTGAACTCTTGCGTCAAGCAAAAAACTCCTACCTGCAGGCGAGATTATCATTGCAGATTCTATCTTATTGTCAAGCGTCCCCCTCGTAGGCATAACACCAAGTTCGTCAATTCCAGAAATGCTTACAAGGCCTCCACAGTGCTCAGGGGTACCAATCTCTGGATCTTCTTCTATAACCAAAACACTATGACCATGGCTTGCAATTTCCCTTGCACATAGAAGGCCAGAAACACTTCCGCCTGCAATTACGACATCATATTCCATGGTTTCTCATTTTCATGCAATTATTTATTTCAATTCAAAAGTTTAACATACTCTGATTTCTTTCTAAAATAAACATGAGTACTATTAAGCAGGTAGTTGTGGTAAGAAAGGATCTTGACATGAGTGCAGGAAAAATTGCTGCTCAGGTAGGACATGCTTGTGTTTTGGGTGCAGAGCATGTACGAAAGTCACATCCAGATTGGTATAAAGAGTGGGAAAGATCCGGTCAGGAAAAAGTGATTGTAAAAGTAACAAGTCTTGAACAATTAGAAGAGGTAAAAAGACATGCTATATCTTTGGATCTCCCATGGAGTGAAGTAACAGATGCAGGTCACACACAAATTGCCCCAGGAACAGTTACTTGTATTTCGATAGGACCTGCGCCTGAAGTAATAGTTGACAAAGTTACAAAAGACTTGAAGCTTTTGTAGAATAAGATATAACAAGGAAAACTCGTTCTGCCTTTTGTGAAGAAAAAAGCAAAACAACTTCTACTTGCCGCGTTTTTTGGAATAATACTGCTAACTTCCACCATAACAATTGCCATGATAGGTAACGCTCCAAGCAACACAGACAATACAACTACAACCACAGGAACGCCGGCAGATAACTATCCTGATGACCAGCGGGCAACATATTGTGGAACGGGAGTTGCAAAATCTAACAGGTACATAACAGAATTCAAGGTTCCAACTGTCTGCGCACAACCATTAGCTATAACAACAGACCCTGTGGGGAACGTTTGGTTTACAGAATCAAACGCAGGAAAGCTTGCAAAGTTTGACCCCTTTTCAAGACTTTTCACTGAATATGAAAACATCAGGTGGCCAAAAGGTGATCAATCCATGATGTGGGGAATCAATTACGCGCCAGATGGAAATATCTGGTTTACAGACGAGTCTCATGATATAGTATGGAAATTTTCTATTTCAGAGAAAAACTATACCAGTTTCAAATATCCTGCTGCTGCTGGAGGAGATGCCTTTCCACAGAAGATTGTTATTGATGGGCAAAAAATTCTAATAAATGATCTTACAGGAAATAAAATAACATTTTTTGATTTGTCACAGTCTGGACAAAAAATAAATTATTCTATCGTCAATTCTCCCACAACAGATACTGTCACAGCAACGTTAGCGGTTGATTCTAATGGAAAAGTTTGGTATACTGTTTGGAAGTTTCAAGAAGGAGGCAATCTTGTACGTTATGACCCACAAACCAGCAACGGGACTGGTTTCAAGCTTCCACTTGGAGTGCTAGCACTAAATGGAATATCAGTCAGTCCAGAAAATAAGATTTGGCTTACTGACGCTGCAAGTAGCTTCTTTTTTAGCTTTGATCCACAATCACAACAGTTCACAAAATTCATCACATCCATTCCACGAGAACTTACTTACGGAAATTCTTCTGGATTAATCAAAACCCCAATCTCCAGACCATATTGGAATAGCTTTGATGAAAAAGGCAGACTGTGGTTTAATGAACAAACTTCAAACGGCATAGCAGTTTTTGACCCTTCCAAAGAATCTCTTGTTGAGTATTTTGTTCCATCACAAAATCTCAACTGGGCTGACTGTGTCAATCTTGAAAGTTGTGGAGTTGCTCAGGTACTTGATTTTACAATTAATGGTGACAAAATTTGGTTTACAGAATGGGCTGAAAATAACATTGGGGTCCTTGATTCAAGTATACCACTACCGATAGAGGTAAATCTAGAACCAAATGAGATTGTTTTGAATAAAGGCGAAATGAGTACCATCTCATTTACCATAATTCCAAAAGAACAACTTGATGGAATGGTTACTTTGACCACTGCAAATACTGCCGCACCAAATGATATCATTGTAGATAGTGCTGGCAAAAAAATAACCGTTAAAAATCAGCCTGAAACTGTTTCTCTTTCTCTATCCGCAGATGAATTTGCTCTTTCTGGAACATATAAGCTGCTAGTAGGGGCACAATACAAAGAAGTTACAGTCTCACAGTTTATCACAATCACGATAAAGTAAGAAGTGGTCCCCAAGATAGATTCTGATACAGGTATTTTTGTATACAGTACCAAGTTTGAAGGAATAGGCGGTAGAATCAAGTCAACGCCTGATGATTTTTTTGTTTCTGAAGTTCTAGATCAAAAGACACTATCAAAAATTTCTCAAACTAATGGTTATGTAGTTTATAAGTTAAAAAAACATGGAATTGACACAAATCACGCTCTTGATGAAATTTTCAGAGTGCATGGACTGAGGCTCAAAGCACTTGGTCTAAAGGATGCAAACGCCACAACAGAGCAGTTTGTCTGTTCCATGAACACGTACAAATCCCCAGAGAGATTTTCCACAAACAGGTATAGTCTTGAAAGGGTTGGTTTTGTTGCAAAACCGCTTACAAAAAAAGACATGATAGCAAATCATTTTGAAGTCAAGATAGAGGGCACTTTGTTTTCAAAAATTGAAAATTTTAATGAATATGACAAGGTTTTGAACTTTTATGGTTATCAAAGATTTGGAAGCAAAAGACCAGTATCACACTTGATAGGAAAAGCAATCATACAAAACGATTTTGAAAGAGGTGTGAGCCTTCTTCTTTCCTTTAATACAGAATATGACTTGCCTGAAAATACGAAGGTTAGAAAACTTCTTGAAGACAAATCAAACTATCCCAAAATCATGAATGAAATTCCACCACAAATGGACTTGGAAAGAGTTGTGCTCAAAGAGATAGTACAGCATAATGATCCTCTTAGTGCAATGAGAGCAATACCACTTTCGATAAGGAGGTTTTTTGTTCACGCTTTTCAGTCATATATCTTCAATTGTTCTCTAAGTTTGGCTTTTGAAGAGGGAGAAGAATTGTTTTTACCAAAACAAGGCGATGTTTGTTATGATAAGAAAAATACACTTGGTAAATTTGAAAACAATCCTGATCAAAGACTTGCAATACCGCTTGTTGGATATTCGTATCATAGAAAAAATAGATTTGATCACCAAATTTCTAAAGCCCTTGCTAGAGAACAAGTCCATGCCAAAGATTTTTTTGTAAAATCAATGCAAGAGGTAAGTGATGAGGGCGGATTTAGACAAGCTGTAATAAAATGTGAAAATTTTTCTGTAGTTGAACCTATGGTTAGCTTTACGTTGTCTAGAGGTTCATATGCCACAGTACTTTTACGCGAAATAATAAAACCGCAGGATCCCATAAGAGCAGGATTCTAAGATTTTACAATATAATGTATGTTTACGCGATTTGCAATAGAGATAACATAATAAGCTTTAAGATCGTATTCACATAATACGATATGGAAAAGGCATACATTCTGATTGGGTGTGAACTTGGTTATGAAACTGAGCTTGTGACCAAACTTTTAGAAATGGATAAGGTCAAAGATGCAACAGTGACATACGGAGATTACGATATTGTGGTAAAAGCAGAAACAGATACAGAAGCCCAGATGGATAATCTTATAATGAAAAAGATTCGCAAATTAGAAAAGATAAGAACGACCATTACTTTGGGTGTCGTAAGCTAGGTTTTTTTGAAATCACTATTCCTACTGCTAAAATCATAATTCCTACAATTACAATCCAGTGACCATAGATTATCCATTCAGGGTTAGAATACATAAAGGACGATTCTGGGCCAACCACAGCTTGCCCCTGAAGAGAAAACACCATTCCTGAAATAAGAATGGCTATTCCAATGCCTATTAGCGGTTTTCCACTCTTCATGTTTTATTCAGTGAGATTGAGCCATAAAAGGTAAAGAGAATTGATAAATTAAGCAAAATCATTTTCGGCCTTTTCTTTAATGCTTTTTTCAAAACCAAATCAGATTGGACGAGTGGGGAACAGACCTATACGAACTTAGGCACAGTAGAAACTGGTATGACATTAGCATATTTGCAGGAGCAGCAGCTCTTGCCATAATCATGATTTTGATATTTGGTCCAGATATTGCGAAAATTACTGAGGAATCCCCAATCATAATAAACATAATGTTTGGCCCTTCCTTTGCAATAGGTCTTCTTTATGGCATCAAAATAACTGACCGCGTAATGAGGCCGTCCGAAACAAGAAGCCCAATCAGGCGAGCTGTGGTGAAGATGTTTTTGTTCTTATTTTTAATGGGAGCTATTTTTTCTTCTGTTACATTTGCTCTGCATGGTGGAGTCCAATCTACTCAAAAATCCATCCTAGAAGATGGTTTAATTCCATGGGCAAGTGAGTTCATAGAAGCAAATGGGGGCCTGACATTCCTAATTGTTTCCAGCATCACAATAATGGGAGCTGCCACAAAAAGAATCGTTGGGATGGAAGGATTGCTAAGCAAGGTTTTCATCTTTGTTGGCACATTTGTCTTCTTTTCTATGATAGCGTTGAGCTTCTCACATAGTGATCCTAGTGACTCACAAGTGTATCTCTATGCATTTTATCAGGCAGGAATAGCAGGTGGAATGTTTTACCAGATGAACAAGCTTACATCCCGTGTCAACATGTGGGAAGACTTTGCGAATGGTTATTAGAATTTTCTAAATTTTCTTGAAAGTGTTATGATAGTGAATGCTGTGCCCATAACAATTATGGCAGCACTTGAAAATTCTGGAAGATAAGTAGTACCAATTATTTCGAGAGTGTTTGTTCCACTTCCTTCGAATTCCAATACAATAAATGATATCTTATCATTTTTTCTAATCTCAGGGAAAATTTCATGACCATTTACAAAAACTGTCAGGTTTCCATTTATCAAATTTACTGGGATCTGTATTTCTGCAAAGTTGTTCACAAGCTCGCTGTTGATGTTAAACGTTAGTTTTTTGTCATCTCTGTTGAATTGTACATCTTGTATGTTAAAATTTGATACTGTTTCTACCTCAAAATCATATCCACTTGTTTCAATTGTAAAATCTTTTTTCAGTCCTGTTTTTTCTGAAATAGCTCCATATGCTGGAGGTAAAAACACGACAGATGCTATTACGATTGCTAAAAGTTGAGTTGTGTTCAATTTCTATTGCTTAAGGCCAACAATTTTGCCACGCATTTCTCTGTCTTTAAAGATTCTTGGATGCGATGGATCAGCTAAAATCACTTCATACCAAAGATACATGCCGTCCTTGTAGAGGTAGTATGAGCCAAGAAGCTTCATGTTTGGAAATCTCTCAAGCACTCTGCGTTCTGCGACTTGCTGCATACTTACATCTGGCTTTATTCTTGTGACACCAAGGTGTTTTGGTCGCCTTCCTGCAGCAGGCCTTTTTTTGCGCATGTTGCCTCTTCCGACTCGCATTCTTACGACAACTATTCCTTGTTTTGCCTTGTATCCTAGTCTTCTTGCTTTTTGGATTCTACTTGGCTTTGCTATTCGTGTGAGGGCGTTTTGTTTTCTCCATTCTATTGCTTTTTCTCTTAACTCTGGAGAGTTGTCTTGCCACATCTTAAGCCAAATTTGATCCTGATGGCTAAGCATATTCGGCACTACCAAATTCCCCTTAATATTCTGTTAGAAAATCAATTCCAACGAACTTAATTTACGAAAGTTCTTTGGCTTTCCTTGATCCCTTGACAGCTGCAATTACAATTGCTAGAACCACAAAGATGGCTCCAGCAACTGTAAATTCTGTCATCTGTCTTTTGCTTATCTCGATTGGAGACCAATTTGGAATAGAAAAGTCAAACATATTTTGCGATGCAGTTTCTTTCTCTGTCATCTGTGGCGGTTTTTCCATTGGAGTTTCCGCTGGTTTTTCCTCCATCTCCGTTTCTGGCTTTGTTTCTTCTTCAGAGGGTTGTTCTTCTGATGCACTTGGTTCTTCCTGAGTTTCCTCTGGTATTTCTTCTTCTACAGACGCATCCTCAAAGGTCTTGCCTACAAGATGTGTGCCAAATACTTCAACTTCAGACGTTCCAGTGGATAGCTGAATGAAAAGAGTTCTAGTGGTATCTGTTGCTTTTTTCTCTGAAAATGTAACAAGATCCCCATCTGCAATTACAAAGAAGAGAGCGTCTTCACCATCTTCTGTAGCATCAAGCAGTTCTCTTGGAATTGTTAATTCCAATGTAGCGATAGGGCTGGTTACATCTACTTCAAAGATGAGCTCAACCTCGTCTGAATTGGGTACTACTTCAAAGACTGTCACGTCTTTTGCATTGTAAGTGATTTCGTATAATTTTCCAAAGTCAACAGATATAGTTTGAGCTTCGGCAAACACAGAAAATGTAGAAAAACTAAGCAAAATCAGTAAGGGCAGGAATGGTTTTGAGCGTATCAATTCTATATTACGCCCCTGAGAATCATTATTATCTTTTCTGCTATAACATTTGCAGCTAAAGTCTGAGCTTCTTTTGTCTGAGCACCTATGTGCGGTGTGCAAATAACATTTGGAAGCGTTGCGAGCTTGTTTCCTGTAGCAGGCTCCTTTTCAAAGACGTCTAAAGCTGCACCAGCAATTTTTCCTTCTTTTAGTGCAGTGTATAGTGCATCTTCATCAATAATTTCTCCTCTAGAGGTGTTGATAAGACAGGTAGTTTTTTTCATCTTGGCAAGCCGCTGTGAATTTACAAGATGGTGTGTATCATTTGTCAATGGCACATGAAACGATATATAATCTGCGCTTGAAAGAAGCGTTTCCAAATCTGTCTTTATTAGACCTACTTCATGTACAAAGTCGTCTGGTATAGGAATTATATCATATCCTATAATGTTCATGTTAAGTGCTCTTGCATGTTTAGCCAATTTTTTCCCTATGTTTCCTAATCCAACTATCCCAAGATATTTGCCTGAGAGTTCCGTTCCCATCAGTTCTTTTTTTAACCATTTTCCATTTCTTATTTCTCTGTCTGCTCTTGGAATTTCTCTGGCAAGCGAAAACATTAACCCTAAAACAAGTTCTGCTACTGCATTCATTGCACCCTCAACTGCATTTATCACTCGAATTCCTTTTTTCGTTGCCGCATCTACATCAATGTTATCAAGACCAACACCTACTCGCGCAATTATCTTGCACTTGTTTGCTTTGTCTATGAGGTCTTTTGTTAATTTGGTCCTGCTTCTTACTATGACAATTTCAAAATTTCCAATCTTTTCTTTTATTTGATCTGGAGTTATTTCAGGTTCATATGTAATCTTTAGACCATTTTTTTGTAGAATATCATTTAGAATAGGGGCTATCTGATCACAGATCAAAACGGACTGGTTAAAACTCATGAAGATGAACTCCTATGTACAGAATATAATCATTGTGTGTATTGAAAACAAAAAAAGGATATTAGGAATTTAGATTCCTAATTCAGATTTTATCTCGTCAGCACGTGCATCAGTGTATAGACCATGCAAGTTCATCTTTGGATGAGACATGCTGTTCATACCACTGGGTGGAACAGCATCACTTGGATTGCCAAGCACCTCAGCGTATGATTCTGCGTCACCAACCTCTAATCCAAATGGATTTCCAACAACAATTACTGTTGCGGCTCCACTAAAGATCGCTGCGTAGTCATGGTTTACTGCCACATAAACGCCTGGGTTGTCAAAGACAACATCCATTATTGCGCCCTGAGAACCACCAATCAACCATGTCTCTGTTCCCTGTGCCTGTACTCTGTTTGCCTGGACAACTCTGTCAATTATCTCTCCAACTATATGGAAGTAAACTGGTTCGTTGCCTTGGTTTTCAATAAACCATCTTGTGTGAGTACCCGCTGGTACAAAGAGCAGCTGAGACTGGTACTGTTTTAGATCTGCAGAATTCCATGGCTGCACGACAAAGATGTTTTTGTTCTTGTCGCCCAAGATCAGTTCGTTATGAACTTCGTTTGGAACATATCCAAATGACATTCCATTGACAGCTGTAAGATCTTGATGATGTTGCATCATTGCGCTCATGTCATAGTTGCCCTCATCAGTCAAGTATAGCTGATTGTATTGCAACTGGAACTCTAACGCATCGCCAGAATATACTTTTCTGTCTTTTTCCACTTCGCCGCCTTGAACTTTGGTCTTTTCTACCATAAGTTTCTTGTATCCATCCAATGGGTCAACTATGGTCATACCATACATTCCTGATAGAACATGTTGATCCATAGCAGCTACATTGACACCTGAGCAATGATATTTGAAGGTGCCAGGTACTTCTGCGATGAAGCAGTATGTCTTTGATGTTCCGGGCTGTACTGCACCAAAGTTTGGAACTGCATTCATTTGTGATGCATGCATATCGTTGCCGTGTGGAGTTGGTTCACCTTCTGGAATTGAAAGTGTCATCTTGACAACGTCACCTTGTGTGACTCTGAGTGTTGGTCCTGGGATTTGACCACTAAAGGTCATTGCCTGATAGGTTCCACCACCCATTATTGGCAATTCGGCACTTTCTCCTGTCAGATTGAATTCAACTACGTTTCTACCATCCGGTAAATCAGCGCAGTCAAGTTGTGCAAATGCTTTTGGCATTACTAATGCCAGACCACCCATATCATGGATTTTCTGCATCAAGTCTACTCCTTTCGTCGAAATAGACAGCGAGTTTCCAGTCATTTGTGACTGGGTATACGTGCTTCCGAACAACGTTGTTGCTATTACTGCAACTGCAGCAATAGACAGTATACTGTAACGTTTGTTCATCGTTTCCGATCGACTATTCAGAGTATATTAACTTATTGTGTAAAATCAGAAATCTGTTAAAACTTACAAAACTTTTTTGGCATCACTATCTTAATTTAACAAAAGCGAATGAATATTAGGAAATTAATTCTAGCTTGCATGTGAAATTTAGAATAGACAAAGATTCTTTGGGCGAGGTAAAAATTCCTGCTGATGCATACTATGGCGCTTTTACAGCTAGAGCAATTCAACAGTATCATGTCACAGGTCAGAGATCACATCTCTATCTTATAATGGCATTTGTAATGATCAAAAGATCAGCTGCTATTGCTAATATGAAAACACATGTCCTTGATAAAAAACGAGGAAATGCAATTGTAAGAGCGTGTGATAAAGTCTTGTCAGGAAGGTTTCTTGATCAATTTGTTGTCGAAGCAATAAACTCTGGGGCCGGTACTGCGTTTAACATGAATATAAACGAAGTCATTGCAAATATTGCTCTTGAGATCTTGGGGCACAAGAAGGGAAGATACGAAGTACTTCATCCAAATGATCATGTCAACATGTCACAGTCAAGTAATGACACTTTCCCAACAGCAATGCATCTTTCTATTTTGTTTAACCTAAAACAAGCCATTCCCGCTCTTGATGATTTAATAAAATCGTTACACAAAAAAGCAAAAGAGTTTTCTGGTTTTCAGAAAATAGGAAGAACTCATCTTATGGATGCTCTCCCTGTAAGCCTTGGAGGAGAATTTGCTGCATATTCCACATCGATTGCAAAGGCTCGTGATGCAATAGTTGGTGCAAAAAAAGAGCTTGAATTTATTGCACTTGGTGGTACAGCCGTGGGAACCGGTGCAAACACACCAAAGGGTTACAAAAATATTGCAGTATCAGAACTTTCACGAATTTCAAAATTCCCACTCAAACCACAGCAAGACATGCAATACTCTTTGCAAAGCAAGTTTGCTATTGCAAATCTATCTTCCGCACTTAGAAACTTAGCAGTTGAGCTTGGAAGAATCTCAAATGATATCAGATTAATGGCTTCTGGTCCTGTTGCCGGTCTCTCTGAGCTTGGCATACCTGCTGTTCATGCAGGTTCTTCAATCATGCCAGGAAAAGTCAATCCCTCACTTGCAGAGTGTATGAATATGGTTTGTTTTAATATAATTGGAAATGATTCTGTCGTTGCAATGTCAGCACAGGCTGGGCAGTTTGAGCTTAATGTGATGCTTCCTGTGATGTTAAAGTGTGTTTTAGAATCAACAGATATGCTAAGAAATTTTGTTCCAATATTTTCTCGTAATTTGATTGATGGTTTATCTGCCAACAAACAAAAGCTTCGTCAATACATAGAAAATAGCCCTGTAATAGTTACACTACTGTCACCAAAGCTTGGCTATCAAACATCTGCCGAGTTATACAAAGAATCTTTGAAAACTGGCAGGACCATTAGACAACTTGTAATCTCAAAAGGATTGTTGAGTGAAAAACAAGTAAAGGCATTGTTGGGATAAGATGGCAAAGATCTGGGTTGAGGCATATGGATGCTCTGCAAGCTTTGCAGACTCGGAAATGATTTCTGGCCTGATTTTAAATGGAGGTCACACTCTTGCCAAAGACATATCAGATTCTGACTTGAATCTTATTGTCACTTGTTCTGTAAAAGACGCTACTGCAAATAAGATGGTAAATAGAATAAAGAGGCTTAAATCAAAACCATTAATCATTGCAGGCTGTCTACCAAAAGCTGAAAAATCTACTGTTGAAAAATTTGGTCCTCATGCAAGTCTACTTGGACCAAATTCCATTGGAAAAACTCTTGACGTCATAAATTCCACATTGAGCGGAAAAAAGAGAATTGAGCTTGAAGATTCTGACATGGTTAAAGTTGGTCTACCAAAAGTTAGACTAAATCCTGTGGTTGGAATAGTAGAGATTGCTAGTGGATGCATGAGTGAATGCACCTTTTGTCAGACAAAGCTCTCTAAAGGTGACGTGCGTAGCTACAGAATTGGCGACATAGTAAGACAGGTAAAGTATGACGTAGATAATGGCTGCAAGGAAGTCTGGCTTTCATCTACAGATAATGGCTGTTATGGCTTTGACATAGGCACAGATCTGCCACGGCTGATAAGCACAGTAGGTGAGATTGAGCGTGACTTTATGATTAGGGTTGGCATGATGAACCCTATGTACATGCCAAGAATTCGTGATGGTCTCTTGAGATCATTTGAAAATACCAGAGTCTTCAAATTCCTTCACATTCCAGTCCAAAGTGGTAGCAATAGAGTCCTAAAGGAGATGAAACGTGGTCATACCTCTCAAGTATACAGAGATGCAAATGATAAGTTCAGAAAAAAGTTTGGAAGATTTACAATTTCCACTGATATCATAGTAGGATTTCCTTCCGAAAACAATGAGAACTTTGAAGAGACGGTCGACCTCATAAAGGAAACAAGGCCTGATGTGATAAACCTCTCAAGATATAGTGCAAGGCCAGGCACAAAAGCTGCCAAAATGACTCAACTTAATGTGTCTGAGGTAAAAAGACGAAGTAAGGTTGTGTATGAGTTAGCAAAAAACATCGTAAATGAGAGAAATGTAGAATGGATTGGATGGAGAGGTGAGGTCTTGTTTGATGAGAGCTCTGACGGTGTCATAAAGGGAAGAAACTTTGCCTACAAACCAGTAGTTGTTGATGAGGATGTAAAATTAGGACAAAAAATCAAAGTCGAAATTATAAAGGCCACACCATATGGTCTTTACGGTAAAACTTTAAGCTAAAAGTTTTTAGATCCAAGCTAGGATCAAAACTAATCAACAACGTTTTTTAACTTATATGGGAAGCAAAAGAGAGTCATGGAATTTGAGATGAAAGAACCAGTTCTTATCGTTGGGGTGGGCGGTGCTGCATGCAAACTTGCAATAAAAGCCAAATCTAGTCTAAATTCCGAATGCCTTTTGATAAGCCATGACCAAAAGGACCTAGACTCTAGCCATTCCAGAATTCTGATAAACACAAACCCAGTTCTCAACCCCTCTTCATATCTCATTAGAGGTGTCTCGTATAGTGCTCTTGATAACCTTAAAGAAAACCTTGCTAACTATTCTACCATAATTATAATAGCAAATCTTGCTGGCAAGTCCGGTGCTGCCTTGGCTCCAATTGTTTCTCAGGCTGGCAGAGAACTTGGAAAGAATGTACTTTCCTTTGGCATAATGCCATTCAAATTCGAAAAGGACAGGATCTTCTTTTCTGGCGTTTCCCTAAAGAGGTTGAAGGCAAACTCTGACTGTACCATAATAGTAGATAATGACGCACTTCTTGATAGTAATCCAGATCTCACTCCTGATTCCTGTAACAATATAACAAATGCAGCCGTCCTTGAGATCATTTCCTCTCTGAAATTATCATCGCTTCCACGTGAAACAAACATACTTTCCACAAGCAAAGATGTATCAGATGTGCAAATATCACTTAGGGATTCAATAAAGATGCTCTACGAAGACGCACCGCCAAACAGTGTAAAAAGTGCAATGCTCTATGTCATGGGAGGAAACAAGGTTTCTGTAGGAGTATTAAATTCCATGGTAAATACTATAAGCGGAATTTTTAATGATGACAGCACTCGCGTCAGTCTTTCTGTTGTAGCTGCTGAAAATTCCAAAGTTATCTTATTAACATCAGTAGATGGAGAAACGCGGTTTGACAGATATGATCCACTTGGTTTCATTCCACAGCAAAACATGTTGGACTGGGATGATCCTGACTGCAGCATAAAATTAGATCTTGACTTAAAGCAGCTAGAATAAAAATTACTTTGTCTTCGACTTTTTATTAGACTTAGATTTTTCTTCTACTTTCTTTTCAGGCTTTTCTTCTTTCTTTGGTTTCTCAGGTTTTGCTTCTTGTTTTTGTTTTTCTTGTTTTGATTCAGTTTTTGGCTTTCCTGATTTTACATCTGCTTTTGGTTTTTTTGACTTAGTTTCTACTTTTTCTTCCTTTGTTTCGGTAGGTTTTTCTTCTACCACAGTCTCACTTTTTTGAGATCGGGTTTTCTTCTCAACAATCTCTTCTTTCTTAGTTTTTGTATCTTCTTCTTGATACTTTGAAATTAAGACATTGCCACCATCATCTTTTGTTAACTTGACTCTTATCTTCCGCGGAGGATGTTTTATTCCTCTAGCCCAAACCAAGTGGCTGACATCCTCTTCTATCTTTATTTTTTCAGATTTCATGTGTCTAGCAGCAAACTCTCTTATCATATTGATTGCTCTTTTGGCTCTTTGATTGTTTGGAGAAAGCAATACCTTCCCAAGATTTATTGTGTAAACACGTTCAACCTGTTCTTGAGACAATTATCCCACCCCTACATCTGTTTTTCGCCACTGCCTTCTCTTTGGGTTTGTTCTTACTGTTCTTTTTGTTCTAATTATAACCCATGCTGGGACAGATGAGTTCTGTTTTAGTTTTTTCATCAATCGTATCTTCCTTGGAGCAGACTTGTGGGCACCCATGAAAGTTGGAAAATCTTGAGCTCTTTTTAAATGAATCTCAAATCCATGGCATTTACAACGCAATAGTAAATATTATGATTTTTCAGACATCTCATTTGACAAAAGATTTGTCATTTGTTTTAGGATCCTTGCTGATGCACCCCAGATTATCTTGTCCCAATATCTGAAAGTATACATCTCTTGGATTGATTTGTGAGATAGATCAATGTCATCTGCTAGTGTCTTGAGAAGTGGAAACAATGGAATACGTAGGATCTCTTCTATTTCAGAATTTGGCTTAAGCACAGGCATGTCTGATTGTATAGTAACAAATGGCGTGATTGTAAAACCTGAATTCAAAGTGGTAACTGGTCCAAGCTGACCTATGACTTGTTGTTTTGGTATGTCAAGATCAATTTCTTCTCTTGTTTCTCGCAGAGCCGTTGCCAGAAGATCAATATCATCATCTTGTTTCCATGTTCCACCAGGAAAGGAGATCTCTCCTGCATGTAGATTCATTGTTTTTGGCCGCTGTGTCATTATTATAGTGGGCTCGGAACCGTAAATTATAACCAACACTGCAGCAAGCTTTGTGTGGCCATTTTGTTTTGCCTCTGCCAAAATTTTGCTTCCTAACGCTTTTTTTAGCTTTCCAATTCCCAATGAAACATAGTTTGGTTGTATTGTTATTGATTGTTGCCGTTCAAAGGTTATAATCAAGTAATCTAGAAAATCTTCTATGACAATCACATATGAGATAAACCCCCCAAAGGTAATTCAGGATACAGTGCTATCTCATGAAGAGTTACAAGACTCTGTAAACCGCCTAAAAGAGAGAGCATTTGCTATTCGTAATGTTTGTAATAGTATTCATGTGACAGATTCTGTACTTGGAATACCTAGAATTTCTCCAATTACAATAGGTGCGTTGATTAGAAATTCTAATGATGAGATTGAGCTTTCTGCAAGTGTTCGTGTAAGAGACAGAAACCTTACCTCACTTACCCAATCAGTTTGTGATGCCATACTACTTGGACTAAATGGTGTTTTGATCCTAAAGGGCGATCCTCCTCCTGCAGGACCAAAGGATTCCAAGCTAGTGCCAAGCGAGGTAGTAAAACAATTCAATGAACAGGGCTTTGGAAAAAAAATTGATCTCTTTCTTTCGTTACCTAGTAATCCAGATTTTGGCAAAATACACAAAAAGATTGAAGCAGAACCACGAGGATTTGTAACTCAAGTTGTTAATTCACTTGATCAGATAACGAGAGTTGTGGACAAATTAAAACCACAAGGATTTAGAATTATTCCTTGCATAATGCTACCAACAGAAAAAAATACAAAATCAGCAAGAATGCTAAACCTTGACTGGTCAAATTACAGTGATGATGCAGTTAGCTTCATAAAAAAAGCTCATAAAATTTCAGGGGATGTGCTCATAAGTTCTCCAAATGATTTTAAAGGGGCGCTTGAAACTCTAAAGAAGTTATCAAGTTGATCTCGTCTTATACTGTTGGAATTTATCCGCGATCTGAAGAGATTATAGATGCCACTCGCAAAAACACAAAAAATCTTTCTTCGCTGTATCTAGCTGGAAAAAAAGAATACATTGTAATCCAGAAAAAGGCAAAGCTTGGTTATGTTTGCGATCCACTTTTAGACTGGGATGACATATTCAGACCATTTTCTAAGTTAAAGTCAGTTAAGCTTGAGGCTTTGAACCGTATCTATGAGACAAATACATTCTATAGGAAGCTCTCCTTTGATGGGGATTTGTCAGATGCTGGTAATATCATAAGATCAAACCTAGCTGTTTCATTGCTTCCAAAGAACAGAGTCGCATGCATTACAGACCCGTACACATTTGCTGATGTACATCTTAGTACAAAATACAAGAAAAAAGAAGAATTTACAATTGCAATAGCAAAAATGCTAAGAAAGGAAATAGACACTTTGGTAAAATCTGGTTTTGGACTGATTCAGCTTGTTGCTCCATCTATTGCGTATAATGCTAAAGTGAATTTTGGATTAGTAAAAGAGGCCTTGAGCATTATTACACGTGGCCTAAAAGCAAAAACTGTTCTTCACCTTTACTTTGGGGATGTCTCAAAAAAAATGGAAAAACTTTTAGATCTTCCAGTTTCGGGCCTTGGTTTTGATATCACATCTACTTCTATATCTTCAATCAAAAAGCATAGCTTTTCTGGGAAATTACTTGCGGTAGGTATGGTAAACTCGTATAATACCAAGCTTGAAGACAGAGAAGAATGCATTTTGGAGTTAAACAATATAATATCAAAGACAAAGCCAGATGAATCATTTGTAACAACAAACTTTGATCTTCAATACCTACCCAAAGAGTTCGCAGTTAGAAAGATATTGAGGCTTGGCGAGATTGCAGGGGGAGTAAAAAATGCATAAGTATTTTCCTACTCAAGAAATAGGTAGCCTGAAAAAACCATCATGGCTTTTGAACGTCGTAAAAAATCCAGACATATCAAAGGAAGATAAGGCAAAAGCTAGAAACGATGCAGCCTTGTTAAATATAAAAACGCTCGAGGATCTTGGACTCGACATAATCTATGATGGAGAAGTAAGACGAATTGAGATGTATGAAGAACCTGTTAGATACATCAAGGGATTTGAGTTTGCAGGACGCGTAAGATCCTGGGACAACAAATATTACAACAAGGCACGAGTCACAGGCGAAATTGGTTACAAGCAAAACTTCCATAGCGATGAATTCAAATTCATAAAAGAAAATGCCAAACACGAGATCAAAGTACCAGTAACTGGTGCTTATACTCTAGCTGATTGGTCATATAACGAACACTACAAGTCAAAAGAAGATCTTGTTATTGCTTTAGCAAAAAAGATTGTCAGACCACTTGTAAAAGATTTAGCAAAGCTTGGTGCTAAAATTATTCAAATAGATGAACCAGCTGCTACCACACACCCTGCTGAAATGGAAGTTTTTCGTGATTCTGTAAACGAATCTGTTAAAGGAATAAACGCAAAATTTGTGGTACATGCGTGTTTTTCAGGTAACGACTACGAAGCATTGGCCCCAGAGATGCCTGAAATAAAAGCTCAGCAGTATACGTTAGAATTTGCAAATCGTGATTCGTGGAACTTGGGAGTAAATGACAAAGAAAGAAAGGGATACCATGTGATAAAATTGTTCAAAGAGTATGGATTCAAGGGTGAGGTTGGAATTGGTGTTACTGATGTACATGTTGACAAGATAGAAACACCAAAGCTTGTACGTGACAGAATATTATATGCCGCAAAAGCAATTGGAGATCCTGCTAAAATTTATGTAAATCCTGATTGTGGTCTTAGAACAAGATCGAGAACTGTTGCTTTTGAAAAAATCAGAGCTATGGTCAAAGGTGCAGAACTTGCAAGACAGGTAATTGGTAACTAGCTAAAATATTCTGCAAAGTAGAGATTCAAATAATACGAACCTTACATTAAAATCCAGCAACTTTTTCTGTACTATCGTCTTCAATATGTGGCCAAATCTAATTATAAAAGCAAATTTTTTTGCCTTGCTTATATTGAGCTTAATTACATCGCAGTTTGCAACTGCAGAAGTATGGATTCCTGAAGATGAGTTTATTGGATATTTTGATTACAGTGGTATTTACACCGTAGTGGGAGCAGTAAAAAATTCAAAAGAAGATGCAGTAGTTCCCACCGTAGAAATCAAAATACGAGATGGGGATAGAATTGTTTCAGAATCTTACACTTTGCCTACTGTAAATCCATCTAAAGATATTCCATTTAAAATCAAATTTGCACAAGTGTCTAGTGAAAATCCAATCCTTGAAAAGCCGTCTGTTACCTTTGTGACTACAACTAAAGAGGCTACTGGTATAGAAGTGGTTTATGATAAAACACTTGTCAGATACCCCGATGGTCACACTTCTGGTTTTATAATAAATAATGGTGTTTTGCCTGCGTACGGAGTCAAAGTTTATGCCCTCATCCATGGAGAAGGTAACAAATTAATTGATATGGGTAAGAGTGTAGAAACTATAGAAAGAATAGATCCGGGGGAGAAAAAAGAATTTTCAATTTATCCTGATCCCTCTTTAGCATCTCAAGTAAGATACTACAGCTGTTTTGCAATTGGAGACGATGCGATAATACCGATGTTTGTTATGAGAGAAGGCAAAAAATTTGAATTTAGATATGAATCTGGTGCATACTTTGACAACCTAAAATTTGATGATGAAAAAAATACCCTGTTCCTCTTTGCAAGGAATCCTTGGCCTACCACAGTTTATGCAAACTTTGAGTTTCCTATGGAACGTGATGCTCAAAAATTTTCTGTAAATATTGATGGTACGCAGGTCAACGCACTACAAAGTAAAGATGACTATAACAATTGGCATGTGGCTTTCAATCTAGAACCACAAACCAGTAGTCAAATTCTGATTTCTGGATTTGAGAACAATGGTGAGACAAACTTACAGACAGGTTTTGAATCATATTATTTGCTTGGTATAATCCCAGCGGCTGCCATAATAGTTGGAATTTTTATTCAAAAAAAAAAGAAAAAGCGTCATAATGTAAACTAAGTTTAGGCCAGACCCCACCTAGACATTACTTTTCTTTCAATTTTTTTGAAAACAAGTCCATCAATTAGAATTCCTATTACCATTATTACAAGCATGATGGCAATTACTTGTGAGATGTCATTTAGCTCACGCCCAATGTTTAGTAAAAATCCTAGCCCCAAAAATGAAAAAATTATTTCTGCCCCGATTACTCCACGCCATGCAAATGCCCAACCCTGTTTGAAACCAGAAATCAGATACGGAAATGCTGCTGGAAGCATAACATGCGTAATAAGCTGAACTCCACTTGCACCCATGTTTCTTGCAGCTGCAATATATGATGTTGGAACGTTTTTCATTCCAGAGTAGGTGTTAATCGTTACTGCAAACAACGAACTGGCAACTGTAACAAAAATTATCCCTGCATCAGTAAGCCCAAACCACAAAAGTGCCAATGGGACCCATGCAACAGAAGGAACGGACTGCAGACCCAGAACTAAAGAACCAATTGTCTGATTTACAGATTCTATTCTGGCCATAAAAATTCCCAGTGTTATTCCACCAGCTATGGAAATAATTAGTCCAACAACCAGTCTCCACATGCTTGTTGCTATTGCAAAAATCAGACTGCCATCAGCGACCCCATATGCTAAATCTTGTGCAACCTGAACAGGGGATGGAAAGATGTGTACAGACCATATATTCAGTGAAAATACAATTTGCCAAACTACAATTATCCCTGCATAGAACGCAATTTTTTTAGCAGCTATCTTTCCTCTCATTCTTCAAACTCCCTTTTCATCTGAGCCCTTACTTCAGTCTTCAATTCAGCAAGTATCATTTGTTGATATTTTACCAGATTCTCATCTTCTGCAAGCCTTGGTCTGCGGTAATCTATTGTAATTTCTTTTTTTATCTTAGCAGGTCTATTTTTGAATACGACCACGCGGTTTCCAAGTATTACTGATTCTGAAATACTGTGAGTTACAAATAGAATGGTTTTTTTTGTTCTTTCCCAGATCAATTGCAATTCAACCAATAAGAGGTCTCTTGTTTGTGCATCCAATGCAGCAAATGGCTCATCCATCAAAAGAATTTCCGGATCCATAACAAGTGCACGTGCAATTGCAACTCTTTGCTTCATACCAGTAGATAGTTGGTATGTGTAAGAGTTTGCAAACTTGGTAAGCTGCATCATATCCAAATATCTTTGCGATATTTGTGAGCGTTCGTTTTTTGGAATACCGGCTATTTTTAGTCCAAACTCTACATTATCAATTACTTTTAACCACGGAAAGAGTGCACCCTCTTGAAAAACCATTGTTCTATCTGGGCCTGCAGTGGTTATTGATTTACCATTAAGTAAAATTTCACCAGTGTCAGGTTTTTCCAATCCAGCTACAATATTCAAAAATGTTGATTTACCACATCCAGATGGTCCAACTATACACACAAAATCGCCTTCTTCTACTTTTAGATCTATCCCATCTAATGCAAGAACAGAGTTTCCATTGTGATCAAAGTGCTTTACAATATTTTTTGCTTCAAGTTTTGTCACGTTATCGTATCATCTCCGTTATGGAATTCAGCGGTTCTGCGTAAAATATTCCTTCTAAAGTATATCCCTCTCGTCCAAGATAACCAAGAGAGTTTGCTCTTTCAGCAAACGTATGAATTGATGACTCAATAGGATCACTCGTAATTTGTAGATTCGAAAATGCGTCGTTAAGGATTTCTGATGGAAGTGTTTTTCCAGTTTTTTTCTTTAGAAAGTCATTAAAAATAAGTTTGGTCTCAGCAGGATGTTCATTTATCCAATCAGATGTTTGTACATGTGCTTCCACCCATTTTTGTACAATGTCAGGATGCTTTTCTAAAAATTCAGATCTTACAATCAACTCAGCTGATGAAAACTTTTGATCAGGCCACAGATCTTTTTCTTGAAACAGCCTTATTCCACCAAGTTGTTGTACAAGTCTTGTGGCCCACGGTTCTGGTACCCAAGCAGCATCCAATTCACCCTTTGAAAAAAGTGTGAAAATATCAGGGTTTACTACATTAATGACATAAACCGAGCCACCTTTTTCAGCGGGCTTCAGATTATTTTGATAAAGATAATTTCTAAGTGATATATCCTGTGTGTTTCCTATTTGTGGTGCAGCGATTCTTTTGCCGGAAAAATCATCCACTGATTCAATTTTTGAATTAGGATGAATCACAAGACTGACACCACCACTTGCAGCTCCTGCAAGTATCTTCAAGGCTTTTCCGTCAGATTTTAGAAAACCATTGATAGCAGGTCCAGGACCTACATACGCAAGATCAATTTCGTTTGCAAATATTGATTCTATTACTTGAGGACCTGAATCAAAAAGTCGTGTTTCTATTACG
>Ga0209431_10000288_pt1 | contig 40928 bp, 50 predicted proteins | sample RifCSP13_3_FD_184021 | JGI IMG/M metagenome (GOLD analysis project Ga0209431, IMG submission 184021) | Soil microbial communities from Rifle, Colorado - Rifle CSP2_sed 13_3 (SPAdes) (version 2) | ecosystem: Environmental > Terrestrial > Deep subsurface > Rock core/Sediment | place: Rifle... | reverse complement strand
GAGTCGCCGCAGGAGCATTCGCCTCGGGAGCGGATGGCTGCGGAGTCGCCGCAGGAGCATTCGCCTCGGGAGCGGATGGCTGCGGAGTCGCCGCAGGAGCATTCGCCTCGGGAGCGGATGGCTGCGGAGCGTTCGGCTCGCCATTAGCTTTCAGATCTCGTGCGGCAACCGCGCGCTTTGCCGCACGCTGTGCGGAAGCAGGGGAATCGCTAGCCTTCAGCCGCTTCTGGTTCACTTTCGCCCAGCGGGCAACCTCAGGCAAGCCAGCACGCTGAGCATTGACGGCCAAGTCTTCCAAGTCGGCAGAGTCCGGAACAATGACCCTATTCCCGGCCGTCACGCGCAGGCCGGCACCACCGCCCGGAGCCTGCACCTCGATTGGGTTATTGCCAACCGTCCAGCTCGGCCGTCCGTCTTCTTCCACGCCACCAGGAGTGTCACCCGTGGGTGACGGTGCAGTCTTTGGCTGAATCTCACCAGCCTGAGGGTTTGATGGGAGGCGCTCGGGAGCCGGACCGGAGGGTGCTGGGAGGGGCTCAGGAATGTCCTCTACGGGGAATTCCTCGGCGCGCTCAGGGAATCGGGCACGCTGCTGCATTGCCTCAACATTGCCCTCTTCGCGCCCAAGGCGGACAGCTTCAGGAAGGTTGGTTTCAGCCTTCTCGTCACTCTTCGGGACTGCTACCACGAACATCCGCATACGGCCTGTGGCCTTGTCGCGTTCAACTTTTGTGACACGGAAAGGCTGTCCCCGCGCGATGGTCGCCTCCGCGCCGCCAGGGAAAATCGCCGGAGTCCCCCTGGGGGCAACGATGTGCATGACAATGCCACCGTTGTTGGTGCCGCCGGATAGCCATGTGGGCGTGTAGGTGTCGGACGCGATAAGCTTGCCGGTCAGCTCCTCGACCGCCTGTGCGTCATTTGGGTTTAGGCCGAATGCTTCAGGACCGAGAGACACGGTGAGGAGGAGGTCGTCTCGGAGTGGCTTCATTGCCGAGTCGATGGCCTCGGTTTCTGGCGAAGTCTTTCCCTGTGCCAGCTCCGCGTCGATCGCACGGAAGTTCCGGGTGACATAGTCTCTGATGGCCCGCTTCTGGGCTGGAGTCTGGCCAGCACTCTCGTCAATTCCGTACCGCGCAGCACGATTCGGGTCAGAGAACACTCTTGGCTCGAAGCGATCCAGAATGGAGTCGACCTGAACTTTCTTGGCACCCTTCAGGGACCACTTGGAACGAAACCGTCCAAGCCGGTCCCGTGGGTGGAGCAACTCATTCCAAGCGTCCGAGAAGCGGGCCATTCAAAACTCCTAAAGCTGTACCGTTGAAGCTTCTGCGAGACGAAAACTAAGCCGGCTGGACTTCTTCTTCATCTTCTTCTGGTTCGTCGATCACTGTGTAGCGGACGCTTCGCATGCGTGCCATCAGTGTTTCACGCCCTGGATCATCCACTTCGGCAATTCCAGGCGTGTCCGGGTCGGCATCTGGATCAATGACACCATCGCCATCCAGGTCCTTGCCTGTGGTCGCCGGCTTGCCCTTTCCTGGCGTCATCTTCTCCGGCGGCATGGCTGGAGTGATCTCTTCGCCTGTGATCGCAGCGAACCGGCGTGCGCGCTGGGCCTGGAGGTGACGGTCTGCGGTCTGACGGATCGCCACTAGGCGGTCTGTGCGCTCCCTGGAGGCCGTCAGGGTAGCCGTAACTTCCGCCACGACGTCATCATATTCGATGAGTGTGTATAGCGACTGGGGTGGCTGGTCAGCGAATTCCGCTGGAATTTCCATTGCTGGATGCTCAACAATTCCGGCGGCACACAGCGAGAATTCCTCGCTCTCTTGCATGTGGAAAACCGGGAATCCGTTGCTGTTGACCGCAAGGGCGGCTACTAGCTCCAAGTTGCCGTTGTATCGGCGCCAGTCGCCTGAAAGCGGTGAGCGTCGAAGCTCGTCAGCTTTGCTCGGATCGGTGAGCACGCCGGATACCCATACGCCGTGGCTGTCCTCGCCCACGTTCACGACTGCTGCACACCAGCCCGAATTGTCGTAATGCTCCCGACTTGGCACAATCCCATACGTAGGGTGAGCATGCGCTGTACCGAGAGTAATCTTGCCAACTCGAACGTCTGAGCCCTCCGCGGTTTTTACAGTTCCGTTGCGGAAAAGCTGATAGTCAGTTCGCGACTTTGGCAGTAGAACGCATTTGTCGCCGATTCCAACATGACACTCGCCCCACTTCGCTAGGTGACCGAATACCCGCCCGTCATCGGTCACCGTAAGAGGAGTCGCTACAGAGAGGTAAGGATTCTCGAAAGCTTTCAATGAAGGACGCTGAGTACCTGCGGACTTGACAGCGAATTCAGCGAGATCCCCAAGGGCTCCGAGGTCTGCGCTCATTTCACTAGCCTCCTCGGAGACGTCGACGCCGTACTTCTTAAGCGCCGCGATGATCTTACCGCGCACATGTTCCAACTGCTCAGGAGTATAGAGATCAGCATTCTTGGGCATATTGATGTAAGCCCAGGCGGCTCGGCAATGAGCCTCAGAATCTAGGGGATAACGCTTCTTCTCCTCGCGATAGCCCGGATCTGCGTACTCCACATCTCCGTAGGGCTCGGTAGCCCCAGTATTGAAGGTGTCCTCGGTCAACTCGCCGTACTCCTGGACCATCGTGGTGCTCAACTCAAACGCTTCAACTGGCTGGCTCATTTGCTGTTGACCTCCGTCGCCAGCCACAAACGGGCTGTGCATCGTCTCATCCCCGAAAGCCTGTGCCATGCGAGGATAGATCTGGTTGATAACGCCTTTGATGGCGTCTTTCTCTGCGTCAGGGATATTTGGAAGGCCACCATGCGCACCTGACAGCAATGCGGCAGCCGCATAGATGGCGTGGAAGACGAGATGCGGCTGACCATTGATAATGTCACCAATCGGCATGCGGAAATCTTCTTGCGCGAGAGTGTCGCCAGTTTCGTTCCCGCCACGCCACAAAAACATTGAGGCATACTTGTTGGTGTCAGCCTGCGGTGTTCCCACTCCAGACCACTGCGCGATCCTCTTGACCGCATCGTCGGCATCAAACGTGTAGTCTCGGGCAGCCACCGGAATACCGTCCCAGTTGGCCTGCGAAACCGCGAACTCGCCCTTTATGTCTGACAGCATCCACGATCTCGGTAACGGGTCCCCATCCACGTTGTAGGCGGGAAGTCTCTGCCAAGTCACCTCCATGCCGGAAGCGCGAAGAGATTCCATGTCTTCGGCAACGTCTTCGGTTGTGACTTCGAAAGTCACATCCGCGAACGCAGGCATAGGGACCAATGTCACGCCAATAACATTGCCTGCCGTGAAGTAGGCCATGGGTCGGCCATCAGAATGAGGGCGAGGTTCAACCGTAAAAGACCGGTCCAAGTCCACGCTCGGACCGATTACCTTCTTCTTGGTCAGATAGATGGCTTTAGCTACCTCAGGAATGACCTTCGGGTCGAAAAATCTGCCCGAATACCAGCGTCCCTTAGGGCCATTTTCGATCTTAGTGATCTCGCCGACAAGCTCTGCGCCAGAGTGGCCACCAGAAGACGAGCGCAGCATTAGGGGCAGCGGAAGATTACGGTTCGTCAACGCCAATGACGCGAACATGCGGCGATCGCCAGTCATCACCTCGTGCGGCTCGAACAGTCCACGGAAACTTAGAGTCATGACGCGACCTTCTTTAATGTTTGACTGCAACGGCACTGCACAACCAGATGCGCTGGCGCTTCCGGATCTCCTGGAAACAGCATTGGGAAACCGCCCACGTCGTATGGCTGGGACAGCGGGCGCTCCTGGTGGTCGGCGTCTTTGTGTTCGACACGTTCCTTGCCGTCAGTCTGCGTTTCCCACGTCTTGGTCATCGGGGTATGATCCTGACGTTCAACAAGCAATCCATGAGCCAGTAAGGCCGAATTCCTATGCCTGTTGCATTCCGTCTGAGCAATCCGCCTGGCTCGAAAATCCCAATTCTCGCTCCCGGTATACGTCAAAACATCGTCTACCCGAGCGGCAATCTGGTCGGTCGTTTCCCCCGCATTGGTGCCTTCAAGAATTTGACGCACGACCAGGCTGTGGATCTCGTCGGGGATGCGGACGAGAAGATTGCGAGTCAGTGCGAGGTTTGCCTTGATGAACGGATCCTGCGGATCGTAATCCCCTGGCAGATGAGCGGCACCCCAGCCTTCCTTCAAAGCTGGTGTAAGGGATGCGACGATGCGATCAACTTCTGCCTGCCAGGCGGGCTGCACTGACAGAATCCCGTTCGGATCTGGCTGCGCCCGGAACTGGTTGAACGGCATCATGACGACAGACTTCGCACGCTGCAGCCAGCGGGTCAGCCCTGACCTGGCTGCCCGGTAGACAACATTCTCCGCAGACTCTTTATCACTGGTCACTGATATGGCCGTCCTGCTGAAGGAGACGAATCAGCGCAACTGGATCATGCTCGATGCCCTCACACAATAGGACTGAGCAGTAACGAGTCAGCGACTGTCGAAGATCCATCGCGCTGACATCAGATGCGAATTGACCGAGAAGGCTCGGAAGGTGGGACCACGCCCCTTCAAGCAGAGAAGCGGCGTGGAGTCGATCGCGAGCACGGATGACAGTGTGCACCTGATGCTTATCTAAATCTGGATACTGAGAGTAGGTTGAGCGGGTGCGTAGCTTGTTTCCTGCCAACTCCAGGCCGCGCAGGACCACAGCATGCGCGGCGACAATCACACCCAGATCCTGAGCACCAATCACAGCGGCGGAGGACTGGATTCCCTGCGGGGCGCCGGAACCAAACCCTGGCATTCCTCCGTCACCCACCGAGGACGGAGGTGGGGACATGCCACCCTCGGGGACTGGGGAAATGCCGGCATTCTGGATGCCGAGTGGTGGCTCCGGAGGAGGAGGCGGCCCGGAACCACCACCCGAGCCTATGCTCATGCTGCTACCGCCACCGACGCCGCCAGGAACAGGGGCGGTCAGCGAATCGGCGGGCAACATTTCGTCCGTGATCCCTGCGAGGTGACGCCATCCTGGCTGCTGGGCCAAGTTCGGGTCACGCAGCATCAAGTCTTTAGCAAATGCTGTAGCGAGATCTTCTGCGGATGGCGCGTCTGATTCCTTGAAGTAACCAGCCACCCTCAACGCCTCGAAGCCGATAGCACCCTTCTCAAACAAGTTGAGTGCGTCCTGTAGGCGCTGGGGACGAATAGTGAGCGGACTTGTGTCGAAGCTGTATACGTATCGCTGCGGATCAAGCCCCATGATCTTCAGGGCGGGCTTCAGGTAGGCGTCAGTCAAAGCGTCACAGAGCCGGTTCATCAACGGCTCGACGTGCAGCTTAACTGTTGCCTCATCGACAAACCAGGATGACCAGTGGTTCATGTCGCCCTGGCCGGTCAGAATCTCAGGTGCAATGTCCAAGCCGAGGGATAGGCGCCGGATGGCCTCGTCCCGCAGTTCGACTGCCTGCTTGGACAACTCGGAGGCGAACGTAATCAGCTTGAAGGATCGTTCAATATCCTCGGGCGCCGCCTCAACGATCAGAGGCACGAGAGCCATCGCGGTGCCGTCACCTTTGAGGGAGGCTGCCATGGCCTGGGCGAGGCGCATCATGAGGCTTTCGCCCGCCGTAGTAACACCATCCTGGGCAGGGAAGTCCAGATTATTGGGAATGATCAACATTCCTGCGCCGGCAAGACGCGAATCAATCTGAGCGAAAACGAACTTGGTCAATTGCTCAAGTTCACGCAGGATCGCCTGACATGCTCGTGCTGGCGAATCCGAGCACCAAACCCGCTGGGGATGCGGAGTCCAGACTCGGGTGACCATGCTTTTGGTCAGGTCTAAAATCTCCTGGTAATACTGCTTATCTCCCCAGAAAACCATTCCGCCTTTCACGCGCCGGATCTCGGAGCTGGAAAGGATGAACCATTTATCTTTGTCGCCGGGCTTCTCGGAGGGCTTGCCGAGAATGTAGCATTCACCGGCGACTGTCAGGTTGATCGCAGCCATTCTAATGGCTTCGGCTTTAGCGGCCGGACCACCAAGCAGGGTGTCCGACAGGGCTGCCACGTTAGGTTTCGTCGCGCGCCCTTGCACTCGTCCTAGCCGGTCGACCTCTGCAACAAAAATTTCCACCTTGCTGCAGGCGCTACCAATCCATGACGCCGCGAATCGCAGCTCTGGAATTATGTCGTAAAATCGCCATAGTTCTCGCTGCCACGTCTCGTCGCGGAAGCGATAATTCGTATAACTGGCGTCGTCGAAATTCATTCTTAGCGCAGATGCTGTCAGCGCGAAAGGCACGTCGTCCGCAGGGTCGATGACATCTACGGCTGGCTTGCGTCGTGCGGCCATGAATTAATCCCCTTCGACGCCAGCCAGCAGGCCGACCAGGTGCGAGTAAGCCAGTGAGATCGGCACGACAAGGAGCCATTGCCAGCCAGAGGCGTGGATGGAGAGCAAGAAGCCTGCGGCGAAGAAAGGCGCGAACCAGATACTCAAACACCACGCACAAACGATCATGTAGCTCCGTAGGGACTCTCCGCCGAAGCGCCTTACCCAGCGTTGACGAAAACGCTCAGTGATCTTGTCGGCGCGGATGAGGTGTGTAAATCGGGCGCAGGCCAGCCCGAACACCGCAAACCAGAGGATAGCCACATGGGTGATCTTAGTGCATATATCATGGAAACCATACAAGTACCAGGCTCAAGGCGGAAGAATTTTGAATCTCGCCCCAAGGGGCCGTTGCGTCTTCTCCCCGCTGGCATTCGACAGGGATATAGGGGTAAGGTTTCGTTTGCACGTGATCGGAAAACGATGAAATGAGGAGAAAGATGATCTCACCCGTGCTGAAACATCGCCCGAAGCCCTCACTCCCGCCGCTCCCAAGGCCCGTGCCCCCAAGGCCCGTGCCCCCGACATACCCTCAGCCCATCCGACCGGCGGCTGGAGTTGGACAGCCCCCGCGCCCCACGACACCTAGGCCCCCGTATCCGACACCAGACCCGATCCCCGTCCCCTGGTAGAAATAGGACTTTTCGGACATTTAGGAAATGGGGTTGCGTCGCTCATACATGCCCGTTAGTGTTGGATCCAGTAACAAGAACCCTGGTGCGCTGAGTCGGCTTACTTCACACTGCTAATGCGAATCGCAAGCTGACTCATTTTGTTCTCAGGGTTCCTAAACTTTGACAACTTTAAAGTGACCCCTGGTGTGATTGATTCGGTTACTTCAAAATAGCTCAATGGTGAGCAATTCCCTTCGGAGGAATAGGTGCGGGTTCAAGTCCCGCTCTTGATAACAACAACCGGATCTACCTAGTTCTCAGGGGTCACCAAAGCGCTTGATGTCTGGTGTGACTGAGTGGGTTACTTCGCCTCCTATGCGGGTTGTTTCGGGTTCGAATCCTGGGGCCAGAGGTATCTCTGGTGTAGCTCAATGGCAGAGCACCTACGTATACCTACTCTAACTTTGTTCTCAGACATCACTTTTCCGCCAAAGTGGCCCCTCGTGTAATGCGAGGGGCCACTTTTTTTATCGATGGGAGTCGAGATGCAAATCCGGGCAGGTATCAGCGAGGGAGAATGCGCCCGCCGCGTCAAGACGGCCGTTGCCGAGACCGTGCGCGAACTCGTCAAGTTGGCCACAGACGATCAGAATCCAGAGTGGATCGCCTTAATAATGGATGTCCAAGAAGGCAAATACCACCCGGATTATGGCAAGAAAGAAGGAGACCGATGACCAAGTTCAACAAGGCAGGTGCTCGTACGCGAATCGGCACCACCCCAATCCAAGCCCCTGCCGCACCGACAATCGTCAACCATCAGGGCGGCGAAGGCTATGAGCGGGACGCCAAGTCTGAACTGTTCATGCTGGGCGTCGCCAACCTCGTAGGCGAGAAGACCTTCGGGGAGAAGGGCATGCAGCGTGATGAGCGGTTCATCAACTCCATTCACGCTGTAGCGCTTCAAGACCCGACCTGGGTGGCTGGATTCCTGCCATGGCTGCGCAAGGAGGCGAACCTGCGCTCGGCCCCTATTATGGGCGCATTGGAAGCAGCGAAAGCAATGGTTGACGCGAAAATTCCAGGTGCGCGGGCGATTGTGGCAGCCTCCATGGATCGGCCTGACGAGCCAGGTGAAGCTCTCGCCTATTGGATGACGAACTATGGTCGCTCCATCCCCAAGCCGGTTAAGCGCGGAATCGCGGACGGTGCCCGACGTTTATACAGCGAAAAGGCGCTCCTGAAATACGACACTCAGGGCAAGCCCTTCAGGTTCGCTGATGTTATTGATTTGTGTCATCCGAAGCCTGACGCCTGGTGGCGTTCGGATCTTTTCCGATATGCGCTGGATCGTCGCCACGGCAGGGTCACCGAGATCCCCGAATCTCTCAAGCTGATCAGGGCTCGCCATGCTGTCAAAGGCGTGGCGATTGAAGCCCTTGATGAGCGTGAGATCCGTGCTGCTGGCATGACGTGGGAGAATACGATCTCCGCGGCCGTCGACAAGAAGGAGGCGTGGGAGAAGCAAATCCTCGCCGGCATGGGATATATGGCACTTCTGCGTAACCTGCGCAATTTCGACGAGGCTGGCGTGTCGGACGAGATTGCCAAATTGGTGATCGACAAGCTCACCGACCCGATTGAGGTTCGCAGGTCTCGTCAGTTCCCGTTCCGATTTCTTTCCGCGTCACGGGAAGTGAACAATCTGCGATGGGCTTACCCGCTGGAGGTGGCGCTCAACCTGTCGCTGGCCAACGTGCCCGAATTGACGGGCGACACGCTGATCATGGTTGATCGTTCGGGCTCCATGTTCATCCCGCTAGCCGAGCACGGAAGAACAAGTCAGGCGGACATCGCAGCGATCTTCGGTTCCGCACTACACATGCGCAACCGAGAGCATTCGACCCTGGTCGAATACGGCACCTCTTCGGCAACAATTAACCCACCGGCTGGGATGTCAGTCCTTAACGTGATCAAGCACTTTAGTAATCTTGGATGGACGCAAACCTATGCGGCCATCCAACGTCACCTCACCCAAAAACATACGCGAGTCATCCTGATCACTGATGAGCAGCACACAGGCATGCCACCGCACCTCGCGGTGCCGGACAACATTCCGCTCTACGTGTTCAACCTGGTCGGTTACCATGCAGCCTCGATGCCTACAAATAGGAATCGAGTTACGATCGGTGGAGGTTTGACTGATGCCTCATTCAAGCTGATCGGACTTCTGGAGTCGGGACGTAACGGAAACTGGCCCTGGCTAGAAGATCACGAAGAGGGAACTGGTGGCGACTAAAGCTGTCAAGTTGCATGGTGGGCAACGCATTCGCGCGCATGTCGAAGACGATTGCGCTCCACCGTGCCCCATTCATTCCCCCAGCGATCACAGCATGCGAGAATTTCCGCAGTATTTCCGTTTCGATCGAGGAATCATGGAACGGACATGCCCTCATGGTATCGGGCATCCCGACCCTGACGACATCCGTATTCGGTTCGGCGAAGACGCAGGCATACACGGATGTGATGGCTGTTGCACACCCTTGATGGATGCTGTAGTGTCTGTTGACATACCACTTGGCCCTAGCGGGCCAAGCTTAGACGCTGAAACCACGTGATTGGCCCCGCCGCACCGCTAGCCCAGTCCGCCCCACGCTCGTGGGGGTGCTCCGCTAGCTGCGATCGCCGAGGGTGTCCAGCGGGCGTCCGCCCCACGCTCGTGGGGGTGCTCCGTCGCCTATCATGTCGTATATCCGCAGCTCAGCGTCCGCCCCACGCTCGTGGGGGTGCTCCGGGGGGGACCGATGCCCCAGGAGTTAGCTCGCCGTCCGCCCCACGCTCGTGGGGGTGCTCCGGCTGGCACTGCCGCCCGTCAATCACCTCCGGTAGACGCGCAGAGGTCATGGGCTCTAGGGAAACCTGGAGCCCATGATCCATTTCAGAAGCCAACCAGTAGAACTCGTGCCAGCACTTCAAGGGGTCGATCCTAGACTTCAGGGGGATATGGAGGTACCCTTTGCGAAGGTCCTAAAAAACTAGCCCAGTTGGAGCGACTGAAATGAATGAAAAATTGATATGGGCTGGCATCGTCGCTCTTCTCGTTGCAACGATAGGAGTTTTATTCTGGGCTGGAGAAGGGGACGAGTGCGCGGCCCACGGAGGACACACCGAAGCGAAGACCAGTACCGTCATCGTGAATGGCAAAGTGGGCGTGGGTGTCGTCAGCGCTTGCCTGAGCGATGACGGTCGAACCATCCAGCTTGACTAGGTAGAGGGTCGAGACCTTGAGGTGGCTTGATCCATTTCGGAAGCCGCCAGCATGCTGGTAAGGTCAATGTTGAAAGCTAACCACCCTTATAACACAGGGAGAGTAAATGGACGACTGGTTCAAGTCGAGCTTCAGTGGCTCTGAGGGCTCGTGCGTTGAGGCGAATCTGGCGGCCCCAGGGACCATCCAGATCCGTGACTCGAAGCTCGGCCCCGACGCCTCGCCGGTATTGACCTTCAACCCAGGCGAGTGGGACGCATTTGTTGCGGGCGTGCGCGCTGGAGAGTTCGACCTGCGCTAAGCTAGGACAGCGCGACCAGCGTTACAATTTAATAGAAAACAGCGAGGCTTAGAGGCGATCCCTCAAAGCCTCGCTGTTTTCTAGCTCACGCCAACGGCGAAATGTCCAACTGGCACCTGACCGCGCTAGCCCATGATTCAAGCCTGGGAATGGTTGGCACGCGGCGCCCCGTCTCCCAACTGTGAATCGTGTCAAGAGATATGCCCAGCTCGTTAGCGACTTCAGCTTGCGTCAGATCGCAGGCGATGCGAGCAAAGGTGAGCTTCCGCGCGATGCGGGTAAGACGGATTGGCGGTTCTTTCTTGCTGGACACACGGAATCCTTTGGTATGCGCAGGTTTGATCGGATCAGGAAGTGCAGGCGAGCGCTGCATTATTGATCGCTGCCGCGCCCTTAGCTGCCCTGACAACAGTATTGTCGCACTTCCAGACGTTACCAGTTGCACCTTTCTGAATGCTCAAACCCCAGCCTGGGCCATTGACGGTAGCAGTGTTCCCGGCGAACAGATTGTCCAAGCCCCAGCCGGCAATGGCGACATGAACCTGGAAGCCGTCAAGTAGAGCATTGGTGCCAAAATTGCCAGCAATGGTCCAACTGTTGCCTTTCACGTCAATCCAGGAATCCGCCCAGCTACCACTCATGCCAGCGCCATCCATGCGGTTTCCGCGGATGACACCACCAGTGGTGCCCTCCTTGATGTCTACACTTTCCGCGCCAGTACGAGCGATGACGTTACCGATGATCTGGTTGCGATCGGACCGGTCAGGCTGGCCACCAGTATAGTTTTTCCAGTTGGAGTTGGCGCTCCCAACATAGACACCTTCGCCATAGGTGGCGGTTCTCTTCCCGGTATCAGTGATCTCCGAGCCAGTCAGCGCGTTGTCGCTGGAGTTGGCGCGGAAATGAACACCCTCCTGGCCTGTCGTGTGGACACGCAAGTTGGACAGTACGTTGTTGGAACTGCCATCGAGGACAACACCCTTGGTGGCGTTGGTGACTGTGAAACCGTCGAACCGCCAATGCTGAGCGCCCACGACGTAGAGGCCATAATGTCCCCCCAGTCCGTCGCCATCTATGACGGCACCTCGCGACCCGTGCAACACGATTGGGGCTGAGGCTGTGCCGCTGACTGTGACACCGAAAGATCCCGTGTACTTGCCGATAGCGGTCTTGCCAGTGTAGCTGCCATCGGCCATCTCGATGTTGTCGCCTGGCTTGGCTGCGGCTAGGGCTGCAGCGAGCTGGGCTGAGGTGCTGACGTCGATACGTCGAATACCAGCAGGTGGTGCAGGTAGCACGGTTACGCTGACGTCAGGCGTTGGCGTGATGGTTGATGTGACGGTAGGTGCTGCCGCGGTTGGCAAAGTGTTGGACAGTTCCTCCGTCTCAACTTGGAGATTGTCGAAGGTGGCAGCGCCGCCGCGGGTACCTACACCAAACTTGCCGCTAGGTGGCACGACCGCGTTTTTGGCTTTGCCGAGATAGGCGCCATCAAGATACACCTTGATGTTGTCACCCTCGTTGCGGACTTCAACAGCGTATACCTTGTTGAGAGCTATGGGGGGAGTGAAGCTGGCAGCCTCTATGGCCACACCCTGCTTGATATAAAACATCCCACCGTGCTGGCTGTCTATGTCGACATACCAATAGTTGCTACTGTCGATGTAGCCGAATACGACCGCGAAACCAGTCAAGCTCGTAACTGTAGCGGTGGCGTTGTAGCGCCACTCTTTACTGTTGATGACAACTGGGTGGACGGCCAGATTGCTCAGCATGTCGTTACTTGAGACTGCCGGTGTGCTAAGCCGGAAAGCTTGATTCTCTATAGCCCAACTGCCACCAGAAATGACAGTGAGCGCCTCGTCTGCCGTGGAGAAGTCGTTACTGATCGTCGGCTCGGACGAAGCACTGAGCGCGATCACAGTTACTACGCTGGCCGCAGCCAGCAAGGATGCGACCCCGAAGACGAGCGGTCGGTTGAGTTTGCGTTGCCCCTTGGGCGGACTAGTGTCGCTTTCGGGCAACATGCTGGATGGATCTGCTCTATTCATGACGTACTCCTGATGCTTGATGCCCGTTGTTGCGGACACTTTAGAGCATCAGCCTGCAACGCTCAGTCGCGCTGCCTCTGTGTTGACAACCTCCAGGTTCGCGGGTACTCTCCGTACCTGTTGGGTTCGAGTACGAGTGCTGGCTGGGTAGTGATACAAGAGAGCTGAGGTAGGCAACGGGAGCGTAACAATCCCGCTACCACCTTGCGGTCTCCGCAAACAGGCTCTGCAGGGTGGTGGAGAGGTCTGTCGCTGAGGTTATGCTGGCCGATTTGCGCTCATGTAGCATGATCCAACGGCAGGCGTGGACCAGGGCGTCCAGCCGGTCCGGTGACTCGGCCGTCCCCCATGCCACGAAGGTTGAACACTGGTCCTCCAGTTCGGGCATGCGCCCAACCATGTGCAACCGTCCCTGCTCTGAGCGCATCGCTACCGGCTCGCCGCGGGTACGTTTGCCGATCTTGGCGTCGATAGCCTTCATTGGTGGTCGACTGCCACGGGGAAACAGGCCGTTCTCGATGCTCTCCTGGTAGGCGTCCTCGAAAACTGTTTGCATCCAACGCTTTCCCAAGTTGGACTCATAGACGAGCAGATCGGCGCCGTGCTCGGCGACAACTCGCCAAGTGTGCAGCGCGGCAGCGCGACCAACGGCCATGATGCTCCGGTCGGCTAGGACATACATGTGACGATCTGGGGTGTTTCCGACCACCACGACACCCATCTCGTCGTCCTCACCGGTCAGCGACGGGTCGACCCCCACGATGATGCTTAGCAGTTCGTCAGGCACGTCCTGAACGCGGTGGTTTTCCAGATCCAGGCGGGAGAACAGGGCGCCCTCGAAGGCTTCGATGATCTCACCGTACAGTTCTTGCCGTCCGATAACTGTTCCCTCGTAACGGTTTTTCATCTCCGTCAGGACCGCTGCGGATAGATTCGCCGAGTTGTCGAACGTGGAGCCGCGCATCAGGTGCACGCTGCCGTCTGTGCGGGCCAGCCACTCGCGCAAAATCTTGATCGGCTTGGGTGTGGTCGTGACAAATGCGCGAGGCTGGTCGCCAATCAGGTCAGCGCGCAGGGAGGGCATGATACCCTCATCCCAAGACTCTTTGCTATATTTCCATTTACAAATCTCATCTAGCCAGGCGCCTGCTGCGTTGTATCCGCGCCCAACGTCAGGGTCGTCAGCGCCTTCGCAGTGGATCTTCACTCCGTTCGGGAAGCGGATCTGCGGCCGAGGGGATTTGACGTACTGGTGTTTGATCTTCCTTCTGTCGAGTACGCGGATGATGCCAGCTGGCCCTTCTACACAGATCGCTCGCGCGTCAGACAGGGTTTCGGCTACCAGTAGCCATTCTGTCGGCACGCCATGCGAGTCGTAGGGGTGTTTGGTGGTGCGGTCAACCATCCATTCGCTGCCTGCCCGGGTTTTTCCAAATCCGCGGCCTGCGCATGCGAGGCAGATGAACCAGGATGAGTTGGGTGGGATTTGCTCGGGGCGTGCGGTCCACCACCATTCGCCGCGGAGCATCTCGTCTATCAGGTAGTCGGGAGAGTCGCGGATGAACGCCTGCAGTTCGCTGACAGGCAGGTCGGCGTACAGCTCTTTTAGTGACTTACCCATGAAAATCAGCTTACACGGGGATATGTCCGATTCCTAGTTTGCTCTGTGAACGGGCTTGACACGGGTACGTACCCGTGTAAGCTTTGGGTCGAAGCGAGGAACTGCGGACCGAGCTTCAGGAGGAAGGTTCAGCGCCACTTCTACCGCAGGCAAAGGTGGTGCTGAACAAGACTCCAAGCGTGTTGCTTCGCCCGTCTTCCCTGTTACTGGCGGAGCGGCACACCGCAGGCTGAGCCCTTCATGGGTAGGTTCGCGTTGCATGTAGAGACTGGAAGGTCCTGACGGCTAGGTGGAGTCGCTAAAACCACAACGGAACGGGCAGGATAGTAGCTCAAAAGCCGCTCAGACCCTGCTCGTGGGAGACTGAGAAACCGTTGATCCGTCAGGACCTTCCAGCTCGCTTGACCGCGACCAAAACACGGAGGCTTAGATGTCCGCGATTAGGCGTCGCTTGCAACCACTCAGCAAAGCTAAGCGCATCTATTTGGGGCTCTCGGGACCGCGGAGACGCATTCCGTGCCCAAAATGTGGCAATCCGATCCAATCGGACACATTGCGGCACGTCGGCAAGAAACAGTGCGTAGGCGGTAGACAGTAGACGAGATGGGAGAGTCATGGACTAAAGGGGATCGGTTCTTACGGCAGCATGGCGCAATCGGTAGCGCATCGAACCATAGCCGTATAAACCTGAGGTTCGTCAGACGGACACAGTAGCGGAATGGGGACTCGAAGGTTTTCGGTTCAAATCCGAATGCTGCCACTGGTCGTGGTTCACTGATACGCACTATCTTTTGGCCACGACAAACCCGCCCCCCGAGGGATTTTGTGCACCCCGGGGGGCGGACTTACTCTAGGTTACAGATGGGAGGCTACACATTGTCCGCATCGGACACTCGACTACCGATCGAGCATCTTCGAAATGCAAATCCTGCTTGGATTCGCAAAAACATGGGAAATCTTGACACGCTTGCGCAAAGCATGAACGGTAAAGGCAAGCTTGGCGGCCAACTAATGCCAGTACTGGTTGATCCGTCCTATCGAGTTATCGACGGGGCTAGGCGGATCGAGGCAGCGACAAAGCTCGGCTGGTCTGAGGTCAGCGTCCTGTGCACCGCAGACTTCACGGTTATTACGGAACAGATGCAGGCCACCAAACCAAGTGCTATGCCCATGTCCTGGCTTGAAACAATGGAGCTAATTGCGCTGCTCCGCGAGATCTACCTACCGATCTCCCGGCAGCAGGCAGTCATCACCAAGCAGCTAGGACTTAAGACTGTCCGCGGGGGCAACTCGGGAATCGGTCTTGCGCTTCCGCGTGCTATAGGGATGCCCAAGAAGGTCCTCGTTGAGCTGAGTCGAGCCTGGTCGATGATTAATGACCAGGCTACATACTCCCCAGCGGCGCGCGAGCGAATGCGTGCCGTCGTGCCGGAAGTTGAGGTGAAGGGTCAGCCTTACGGTTTGATCGCGACGATGAAGCGTGCAGCGTATTTGTCGACTCCAAAAGTGTCCGACAAAAGTCTCATAAAGGATCAACGCCTAGCATTTACTGGCGCCATTGCGGGACTGCAGGGGACAGTGCTCGCGCTGCCACCGCCAGACAGCCTGGATCCGGGGCACGACCGGGAGGAGCTGGTCGCCTGGGACAAGTCGATAACGGACATCCTTCAGCGAATCTACACAGTCCGTAAGGAAATCCGGAAACAGTACAAGCAGAACGTCACCGAAGGGGACCGAGAGCCAAAATGACACCACCAAAGATGCCTGACTTCTCCGAGATCGTTAACGAAATCGAAGAGGAGGAAGACCTACAGAGCGACTTCCGTCTTGTTGCAGTCGATCGGATTGTGATTGACCACAAGGTGCAGCGAGCGAAGCTGAATAAGCAAAAACTCAATGCAATGGTCGCCAAGTTCTATGCACCAGCCCTCGGGACACTGGTGCTGTCCGAGCGCAAGAATGGAACGTTCATCGCGCTTGACGGGTGGCATCGAAGCGAGGTATGCAAGCTGGTTCCAACCGCCCCCGCCGCGCTCCACTGTCGTGTTTTCCATGGCCTGACACTTCAACAGGAAGCCAGACTGTTCAGGCTCCTAAATCAGTCCACCACTATGCACGCTGTGGACCTGTTCCGTGCCGAATCGGTGGAAGGCTCAGAGCGAGCCCAAAGAATCATCTCTATCATCGAAGAGTACGGAGGGAAGATCAGCACCGATTCTTTCAGTGCAGTCAAAACCGCACTGCGAATCGTCGAACGACCAAACGGCTTCGATCTGCTCGACAGGGCACTTGACATCATCTCTGATGCTTGGACCACAGTGGATAAGCGATCGCTTGATGGGCGCATCGTGGAAGGGCTTACAACCTTCCTGGAGTACCACGGTGAAGTCGTGGATGTCAAATGGTTCAAGGGGAGCCTGAAGAAGCTAGGCGCTGACGGCGCGAAGCAGATCGTCGACCTGGCGAAGCCTTACCATGCGGCCAGGGGTGGGCGCGTCGCGGTAGCGGTCTGTGACGTTCTGACGGGCGTCTACAACAAGGGCAAGCGTGACGCGGCTAAGTTGCCAGACTATCAGCGCAGATAAGCCCCTTGCATGTGAGAGGCAACAGGCAGTATGGTCGTTGAGTGTTGCAGCCAAGGCGCCTTGGAGCTATCCCCCTGGCTGTGTTCTTGCCTAGATACAGTCGTTCCCCATAGTGCAGGTAGCGAGATCACAGGCTCTCGTCTGTACTAGACTGCATCTAGGCTACAAAAACGTTGCAATGACCGCGATCCCTGATCAGTCTCCAGGTCGATCGCCTGTCCACTTCAGGCCCCGTCCAACGCCGCACGGGGCCTGAAGTGTCTCTAGCGAGATGGGAGTGTCCGATGAGTACTGAGAAAAAGTTCGCGGTTGGTGATGCTGTCTGTGTTTACGGTCGGCTTCGAAGGTCTGAGGGATTTAGTGTCCCTGGCGTTGTCACCAAGATTGGCCGAACTTTGGTGACAATCGAGTACGGCGCCGAGGGAGACATAACAACTGTCGAGAAGTTCAGAATCACTGACCAGAGAGTAAACGACCAATACGGCCAGCGTCATTTCATGACCTTGGAGCGGGCCGAGATGTATCGGCGCCGCGAGTCCGTACGCGACACGCTTCGCACGCACGGAGTGTTGCTCTCGCTTGGGCATGACTTGACTCTCGAACAGATGGAAGCGCTGGCAGCCGTCTTCAATACCGAACCACCACGACGCGAATCCGCTGCTATTAGCGATCAGGGCCAACGGGATCATATGCAAGTTCTTTGGGGTATTCCCGGAAAGCATGGTAGCAACACCGAAGGAGACCAGTAATGGCAAGATATCGACTGCCTGACGTGCTCGGCGGGGGAGAAATAGAGGCCAACGAATATTGGCCCGGGTGTGCGGGCGGCTGTCCTGGCGGGTCAGCCGAGTACCGGACTGCCACAGGCATAACCATTACCATGCCTGAAGGTATGACGTTGAAGCAGATTACTGCTCCAACACCCGAGGAGCCGCCGTTCGGGTCTGTCGTGCGTGCGGACTTCCGTCCGAGCGACCATGAAGACAAAGAGTCGTGGGTGTTTGAGCGCCATGGGAACGGCTGGTATGGCGTGGGGCGAGATGAGATGCACTCATGGGCTCAGCTATGCGAATTCAGCACCCCTGTCCTTCTTGTGCCAGATCGATTCGAAGAGGTCTGGAATTCGGACGAACGTCGATCCGAGCTATTGAACGCCTATGCGCACGCCCTGGCTGAGAGCTGGGGCTTCACCAAGGACCTGGATGAGAAGGACTTGGCCGAATGGATCAAAAACCAGTCCAAGCTCGACATCACAATACGACAAGTCAACGTATTCATTGACGCCTTAAAGTCCTTTTACGTCACGACGACGAAGGCGCTCTAGCGAAAGCCGTCCAGTGAGTAGGTCATCAACATCGACTAGACGTTTCTTGTCACATCCGAGCCGTAAGGTCAGCCCATGAGAATCAGCACCCCGCAACCGACCAAGCCCGCAAACATCATCAACCACATCGGATTCGTACTGGACGCCTCGTCGTCCATGCGATCTCTGGCACCAGCACTGATCAGGGTCGCTGACGAGCAGGTCAAGCACCTTGCCCGTCGCTCACAAGAGCTTGAGCAGGAAACACGCATCTCGATCTGGACGTTCTCCTACCGGACTGAGATCCATTGTGCAGTCTGGGACATGGATGTGCTCCGCCTTCCCAGCATTGCCACCATGTATCGGCCTGCGGGTAACACGGCCCTCATCGACGCGACCTTGAAAAGCATCAGCGATCTGAGCGAAATCCCGACCCGCTACGGGGACCATTCCTTCCTGCTGTACGCCTTCACGGACGGGGAGGAGAACGACAGTCTGGGCAAGCCACACGAGCTGGCTGAACGCATCCTCAGACTTCCGGACGACTGGACCCTAGCCGCCATGGTGCCTAGCGCGCTGTCCAAAATGCAGGCCAAGAAGATGGGATTCCCGGCAGGCAACGTGGAGGTTTGGGATGCGACCTCGACGCGCGGCGTGGAAGAGGTCGGCGCCGTCATCCGAGCCACCACCGACAGTTATATGACTGCCCGCGCGTCTGGTGTGCGCTCCACCCGAACCCTGTTCTCGACAGATGCGTCGGCCGTCAACGCTTCGACCATCAAGCAGGCAAGTATGGTCCCCCTGGCGCGCAACAAATACATGCTAATCCCGGTTCCGAGCGACTGTGTCATCAAAGACTTCACCGAGTCATGCGGCCAGAATTACGTCCTCGGGCGCGGCTACTACGAACTGTCCAAGCCTGAAGACATCCAGCCACAGAAAGAGATCGCGATCGTGGAGCGCAACTCCAGCGGAAACGTCTACATTGGGGGCGACGCTCGACAGATGCTTGGACTGCCGGACATGCAGGTGCGCGTGAGGCCCTCCTATAACCCGGACTACACGGTTTTCGTACAGTCGACCTCTATCAACCGCAAGCTGAAGGTTGGCACCAAATATCTCTACTTGATCTGAGGCGCGCTACCCGAACTGTCAACTCGAAAACGGAGAAATGCCACATGGACGGTTTTCGGCATGCGCCCAGAAGATCTAGTGAAAGCAGATGAGACAGGTCATGACTGAACCTTCCGGCCAGCGAGTAAAGATCGATCTCTCCTGGTAAAGTCGCCTCATGACTCATTGAGGGACTGAGCCAGGGGCGAGACGACGCATCCTGAGTGTGAGCATCCATGACTGTGAGGTCCAGACTTTTCGCTCTGGCGGCAGTGGTGGCCAAAACCAAAACAAGCGCGACACCGGAGTCCGGGTTATTCATCACCCCTCCGGTGCTCGTGGCGAATCCCGCGAAGAACGCAGCCAACTTCAGAACAAGAAGACCGCCTTCATGCGGATGATCAAAACTCCAAAGTTCGACCTCTGGCTGCGGATCGAAACCGGCCGCACCGTGGTCGCAGAGAACAACCTGGACAACTTCACCATCTCCGATCACGAGGTGAAGATCGAGGTTCGAGTTGGGGGCCGGTGGACCGAAATAGAAGCAACTTCGCTAACGTAGGCCACAAGGAGACAGGTCATGACTGAACCTTCCGGTCAGCAACGAGAAGACGTTGCCGCCGTCGTCGCGACCTTGCGTTTGATCGCCCGTTTGGGCGACGCTCGACCTGTCGACGATCAGGGATGGTCTGGTCTGGCCATCGCGGTTGAGCATCTCGAATCCCTTGGCTTTCTCTGTTGTCCCCGATGCCAGGAAATCACATGCGATGGGGACTGTTCACCTGAGTCGACCAAACCGAGTCAACCTTCCGGCCAGCAACGAGAGGATGTTGCCGCTGTCGTCGCGACTCTGCGCCAGATCGCCCACTGGGGTGTTGCTCGTCCTGTCGACGATCAGGAGTGGCTTGAGCTGGCCGGTCAGGTTGAGCAGTTGGATCTGACTGCCGAGGCTGACTCCTTTTCCTGTCCCATGTGCGAAGAAGTCATGTGCGACGAGGATTGTCCGCTCTGGCCAGCCAGAAGTCAGCAGCTACTTGACTATCGGACTGCTCACGAGATGCGGTTCGAGGATGATTTCGATTTTGGCTGGAGGGATGACGCCTGAGTGGGAGATGACGGCGCTTTTGCCTCCATGCTAGACTTCAGGGGTACATACACATGAGATCTTGAGGTCATGGAGGATGAAGTGAAGATCGCCCCCACGGTAAAGAAGCTCCTGATTGTAGGTGTCGCGATCATGGGCGTCACCTTCACCAGCGCTTCAGCCTGCGAGAGCGCTGTGGACGACATCATGCGCGTCCTGGGAAACACTCCTGGCACCTTCACCAACTACGGCGCGGACGGGCAGGTCGTGTTCGAGGCCAGGTGCGCAAGTCTAGCCTTTGCGCCAGATGCCGCGTACGACCGGCACGATGCCAACGGCAAGAAGATCGAAGATTCCTCAGTGATCAAGGTGAATTGCGGCAATCAGCAGTTCTCGACAGTAGGCTTCACATCCGTTTACATGACGGATGGAGCCAAGGACAATCTGATGGCGAACTCGCAACAGTTCGCCGATGTCCGGATCAAGAACAACAATCGCAGCGTGCCGTTGATCAACTTCATCTGGCGGGACATCAAGAACGTCTTCACGGGCACTGCTCGGGTGGCTCAGATCTGCGATCAAAACAACAACCCGATCCTGGCTTTCGGCAGTCAGCACGTAACGCCCACTGCCACCAATGTGGACAAAAGCACCATGTTCAAGCTAGACGACGACAACAACGACGGGTACGTCTGGGTTGCCAGGGGCTCCTATACTGTCCTGGACACAGCGCTCTTGGGCTAGCCTGCCCACATTGCGTGCCGCCGCGGTTTTCACTCAACGCGGCGGCACGATATTTTCAAACTCTCAATTCAGGAGTCGACAAGCATGCCAAGACCAACTCCGCATCCAGTGAACCCGAGTTCGCCATCACAACCGAAACCTCCACCACAACCTAGGCCGAGACCAGATCCCAAATAGTTACGGCGTCGTCGGTAGGAGAAGTTGACAATGAATGATGAGCAGCGTAAGCGTTGGGCTGACACGCTTGGCGGGGAACCACCGAGCGACGGTGCTGAAGTGTCCGCGATGAGTTATGTCAAATGTGGCTGTGGCTTCGAGGCACGTGGTCTCGACGAAGAAGAACTAACCGAAATGCTGACGGTTCATAACTGCCCCCAAGGAGGGTTGCCATGGTTCGGGGGCGCCATCATGTTCATTTTTTCGCCCGTAGTGTTGGTCATGGTGCTGATCTGTGTGTTGGCATGGCTGGAGCGGTGAAGGCGTGCGGAAACCGGTAGAAATGGCCAAGCCAAGGCCGAAGCCGGAGCCAGTTAGCCCAAAGCCCCCAAAGCCGTGGTCAACGCGACCTGCCTGCCCGCCCACCCCTCCACCTCGTCCGAATAGGTGATCAAAATGGCTGGAGTGTCCGAAAAACCAGTATGGCTGCTCGACATCGATGGCGTGATAAACGCTACCGTAGGCTGGAAGGGGAAGCCCCCAACGCAGGTGTGGGCGGCTTCAAACTGGATCGACACAGTAGCCGCGGATGCCATACAGTTCCGGATTCTTTCCGCGCGGCCAGTCATCGAGTTCGTAAAACTAGTTCATGAGACCGGGCGCGCGGAAATCCGTTGGCACACAACGTGGCAGCACAGTGCGCAGAATGTCGCCGACGCGCTCGGATTGCCGCACTTCGAGGTTCAGGATGCACCTGAATTCACGGATAGGGCATCATACCTATCTTATGACATATGGTGGAAGCTGCCTGCGGCTTGGCAAGTGATCGAGATCGAAAAGCGTCCACTCATCTGGACGGACGACGAGATTTGTGGTTTGAGTTACATGCAGCTAACCAGCCTGATGGCTGCAGGTCCCGTTCTCCCTGTTGCGCCTTTAGGTGAGACCGGACTCACCATGCGGCACCTTGCGCAGATCGAGGTATTTCTGTCCGAGATGGGAGCGTAGTGAGGATGACTATCACTCTGATTCAGGGCGACGCACGAAAACTGGCCTTGACTGATGCGTCAGTAGATTTGATTGTTACCAGCCCGCCTTATTTTGCCCTGCGTTCCTATACTGATGACGGGAAGTGCTATTCAGGCCAGGTTGGCTGCGAATCCACGCTAACTGAATATATCGCTACGCTGACCGACTGTACGCGCGAATGGATGCGTGTACTTAAGCCCGCCGGGTCGATGTGGATAAACCTTGGCGATAAATACAACGCCTATAATGGGAACCGAGGGGACGGCAACCTTCAGACAAATAACCATCGGCAACGTGTTAATGGCGGAAATGGACTCGACGTAAAGGGTATCAAGTCAAAATCTTTACTCGGCTTACCCTGGCGGTATGCACTGGCTTGTATTGACCAGTTGGGCTTGATTCTGCGAGCTGAAGTTATCTGGAATAAGACCAACGGAATGCCTGAGTCTGTAACTGATCGAGTTCGCCGCAATCATGAACAGTGGTTTCATTTTGTCAAGCAGCCACGCTATTTTGCTGCGGTCAACGAGATCCGAGAACCCTACGCTGAATCAAATAGTTACAGCGCGAAACAAAACGACCTTGGCAAACTGCCCGGATCGGTATGGACGATCGCAACTCAACCGCTTGTCGTACCAAAGGGACTAGGCGTCAGTCACTCCGCCACGTTTCCGATGGAGTGGCCACGACGCATCATCTCTGGCTGGTCGCGGCCTGGTGGAATCATCGTTGATCCATTTGGAGGGACCGGAACAACCGCACTGGTCGCGTCAGCGCTCGGTCGACATGGCATTTCTGTCGACATGTCCGCCGATTATTGTCGGCTAGCTCGATGGCGCACCACCGATCTTAGACAGATTGAGCGAGCGAGGCGCCCGATCCGGGTTGCCGCAATGGTTGACGAACCGAAAAAGGAGTCCAATGACTGAGCAGAGGGCGAACTGGATAGTTTTGCCGCGAGGAGTTGTGGAACCTCGCACAACCTGGCGTTCCAGACTCGTTCGAGCTTTTATGTGCCGTTTCCGCTCCCGGAAAGGTTACTACCATCAGGTGCTGTTTGGCCTGCATGGCGATGGAGCGTTGCTCATCATGATACTTACCCCTGATGGTGAGATCGTTGCTCAGTGCGGAGCCTCCATCGAGTTAGCTCAGTCGATGGCTGATCAACTTTTGCGCGTAATCGCGCAAAAGAAACTCAGGGAGGTCTGACATCAACAGTTGGTTTCATGCGCAGTCCGCTGCGAAGAAGTGGGGCGGAGAGCCCGAAGAATACATTGACATCGAAGAGTTCATTGACTCTTCGAAAAAGATCATCGGCGACGTCAGGCACCGCTCCATGTACCATCACACCGCGGGCGTTTGGCTGTGCCAGGAGATTTTTGGACGTACCCGAGCTGTAGGTGAGCGTGGAACACTGGTGCCGGTTCGCCTGATCGCTGAGAGGCATGTGCTCGAAGACCTCGGCTGGTTGCCGTCAGCCAAAGATTACATCGACGGCATGGTGATCGAAACCTGGATGTCCGGTAAGCAGCGCAAAGAACTCCCACTATCACATCTACTTGGAGGACGGGAAAAATCGTGAGCCAGTCAACGGACACTCCGACAGGAGACGCCCCACCATCCAAGCCAGTCAAAGTCGTTCTTTGCGGCTCCACGCGCTTCGTCAAGGCATTCGATGAAGCCAACTTTCGTGAAACCCTTGCAGGACATATCGTCTTGACTATCGGTGTCGACATGCGCGCCCGCGCCAGCGAGTTCGCAGACAAGACACCCGACGAACTGGCCGACATCAAGGCGAAGCTCGACGAGCTTCATAAACGAAAGATCGACGATGCGGACGAGATACTCGTCCTCAATGTCGACGGCTACATGGGCGCGTCCACCCGATCCGAGATCCTCTATGCAGTCGCGGCTGGCAAGACGGTTCGCTATCTCGAACCTGACGCAGCCCCCATAGCAGGCGACACCTATGGTGACTGGACTATAGACGCATTCAGGATTCCCGGAAACCCACAAGACTGCCTGGTAGTGCTCAGTCAGGCTGGCATCGCGGTCCGCAAGTTTACTTGCCCCATCTACCAGATTTGGACTGTTCTCGCCCATTGGCGCGACGATATCTAGGCCAAGATTACGCCCTGTTCGAGAAACGGAAAGAAATCATGACTCATACCAACTTTTTAGGAATCCCGGTCGAAGGTGACATCTCCAGGGGGGATGTGCGCATACCTCAACGCCCGCTGTCCGAGCTGGAGCCGATTATTCGCACAGTGGTCGATGATGACACCATTCACTCGTTCGGGTGGCATCAGTACACGCCCTACTTCAACGATGGCGATCCATGTATCTTCAGTGCATACGGGTTTTGGATCAAAACGGTAAACGATATCGCTGACGACGCTGACGACGATGATGGTGACGACGACTACGGTGACTACAATTCCAATTCCTATGGCCTTGAATCCAATGAGCATCCGACCCTAGGGTCCCGTGAGTACGACTATGCGACCAAGACATACAAGCCCTATGAAGGGCCAGACGAGGATCGCTTCGATCGCTGTCTGCTGCTATCGAAGGCCATAGAAGGCGGCGAATTCGAGAACGTACTCCTGGAAGCCTTCGGCGATCACGCTGAAATCACAGTCAAGCGGACCGGTATTTCTGTGGAGTTCTACAGCCGTGACTAAACTTTCGGGCAGTCAGCTCGCTGCCGCATTGCATGGAATAACGCAAAATGAAAACTATCCCGAAAAGTTCCGGTTGCAGGCAGCGCTCCAGGTGCTTGACGCCTACGAGACGGAGGCGGAAATGCGAGGCGGCGTGACTCCCTCCGAGCTTTCCAAAGAACATCAGGCGATCAGATGGCATGAGGATGAACGCGAAAGGCTCCTAATCCTTGTTGGCAACTTGACCGCCGAACGTGACGCGCTGCTACGGAGTGTCGATGCGCATCGCTCTCTAGCCAACGACAGCAACAAGCGTCTGCGGAGTCAGCTTCTTGCCGCGCTTGGGGTCAAAGACGATGGAAGGACTTCACTCGATGAATACGTCGCCGAACTCGTCAGACTTTACTACGACTACCGCGACCGAATTTCATGACAAACTGAAGTCAGCGGTCATCGCGCGCCTGGAATTAGCTCAGGAATGTGAGCGCAGACTATGGTCCAGAGTGTATGTAAATGGGAGCACCCAAGGCATGGACTAGCTATGCAGAACTGGCGCATATCGCCGCTAATGGCCCCAGTGTAATAATCCGACATTGCGAACGGGATCTGAAGACACTTGAACGTCACGCGCCGATCCCGGTACATACAAACATTGATCCGGAAATGCCTGCCTGTCGCTATCTCTGGGTAGGCGGGGATGGCTGGCTTGAGCAATACCCCTGTTTCGACATGCGGGACTTAGCGGAAGCTTACGACCTCACATGGCTAGTGCCCGCGCCGCCAGAACCCACGAAGCTACATGAACCATACAACGATGATGGCGTAACTTACTGCGGCTGGAGGATTGACGCTGGGATACTCAATGGCTGCGGTCATCTTTGGCCATGTCCCGAAGTGATGGCTGTTGAAAATCCGTGCTGGTCGCTGACAGCTCCCATAACTGAGGGGGATCGACCCGAAGCCTGTGAAATCGAGGACGCGACCTGACGCATGCCACTACCAACGGCCCCAGTACCATAATCAAGCACTGCGAATTGATTGGAGAATTCCATGAGCGATAAGCCTAATACCGGTCGCCCAGATGGCATGCCCGCAGGAGACGGTGACAAGAAGCCACGAGGACCCTCGACTGAGGGGCCGAACAGGGGCGGCAGTCCTCGCCCAGGGCCGCGAAAACCGCCAAAGTTCTCCGGCAAGCCTCCGCGCCGTCCTGGCGCCTAGCTAACACTGGCATTGCGGATATCCGGGTAAGATCGTATAGTCAGGGTGTTGGCCGGTCGAAGCCAATGAGGGAGGCAGTAACCGCGGTGCTCGGCGCAGGCGGGAAGGCGTCGACTGGCGACGAGACCGGTAAGCGTTAACATCCTGGCCTGCTGGCATCAGCAGGCCAGGATGTTCGGGATGTAGCTCAGTTTGGTCAGAGCCCTGGCTTTGGGAGCCAGTTGTCGCAGGTTCAAATCCTGTCGTCCCGACAAGGTCAGCGTGAATCCGGATCGTCAACCATGGGCGCGTTCGGAACACCCCACACTAGGCCGAGTGCAACAACAACCGCAGACGCCACTACGATCCATTCCTGTGAGGTGATCTGACCGTCAACGAGTGCGGCCCCAAGGGCGGAGAGTCCGCTCACCAACGCGCCAACAATCGCTTTAGCATACTTGTCCATGATGACCTTCTTTAGCCGAGAATGATGGGATGGAAATCTTGTGAGCGCAATTATTATACCGCCCAGGAGTTTGTCCAACCCAAGTAACATGTTTCGGGTGGCTGAATACTCTGACTGGTTAAGCTTCCGTAACGGCAGCGCCACTGATTACGAGTTCACTGAGCACAGTTCGCATCGGGAGGCCGCGCAGGAGAAGGATGATCGAAACTTGTCGCACCCCTAACCCGTACAGTTAGAGGTATCGCGCAGCCCGCGCGAAACCGTGCGACCGGCAGGGAGTTGAATCCCGGGCTGCGCAACAAGTTCGCCGAACTCGCTGCGCCCGACCAGTACATCGAGCGAGGATCGCAACGAATCCAGGGGCGAGAGCGTCACTTGACGATGGGAGAGCATGATGATCGATTTGTATGATCAGGAGCATTCCGAAACGGGCTCCAGCAACATCAGCAAGGCCAGCTCGGAGTGGAGCAAGATCCTGGAGGAGGCTCGGATCGTTCAGGGGGCTGATCGTCCTGATGACTACGTGTTGCACGTTGCCTACGATTTGATACACTCGCAGGTCAAGCATGGGATAGCCTGGAACAAGTGCGGCAATTGTGGCACACCCTACCGGCTTGACAGCACGGGAGCCGCGGCCGATCATTGCTCAAGCGACTGCTTCAACGCGGTGATCGCTGACCTGCTCGGCTAGATGGGAGAGGGCATGATCGAGGTTGTGGTGGACGGTGAACCGCACAGAGTTGAGTACACCTCCTCAGCTCCGCGAAAAGTTGTTCTGACGTGCGAGTGTGGACTCAAAGCCTGTTCGATTACACTGAAAACAGCGACCGCGAAGCTGGTTCGCTGGCACCTGAAGTTCGGATAGAGGCAGACTCGGCCGCGAGTGCCGGTCGTGGAAGATCAGGACGATCTCCTATCTCGTCCTCTTCCTGTGCCGCGTCCACGCCTACCTGGACGCGGCACAGCACTCTCAAGCTTCTCCGCACATGTGGAGAGGTAGGCTGACGGATCATCTGGTAACAGTTGTCCTCACGCACGTGAGGGCAGCAGGAGGAGGCATGGTATGACCAAGAGTGCAGTGGCTGACGAGCTTGCCGCAATGCGGAAGATCGTAGCGATTCTAGACAAGCTGGAGGTGGACACTCGTACGCGCGTGCTGGCTTGGACGTACAGCCAGTATGCGGCAGGCTCTGGTGTCGACGCTCCAGACGGCAACCACACCCCAGAGGCCGCGACGGATGTGCGCGAGCCTGTCCAGTTCGTAAACACACTTACAGTTTCGACTGACGACGACAACACGTCGGCCCTGTAGGTAGTAAAGCGATTGGTGACTCGGGACACTGGGTCACCAATTCTTTCTCGGGTCGGCTAATTGGTAGGCCACCGCGCTCTGGACGCGGTAATCGCAGGTTCGAGTCCTCGCCTGAGAGCGCAAGTTGTTCTATCTACCTGACTACGGGACGCAGCCTCCATGTGGGATCGATCCTGTATAGAAATGACCCTCTCCGGAGTGTCGAAAAGGTCAGGTAAGTGTTGTGAGTAGACAGTTACTGTGAAGTGCTGAGTGAATTGAACGCGCATTAAAACGGTTTCAGCGGCCCCAATGTACAAGTGCGACTGAGCGTGAAATTCTCCTGGGCTGCTCGCGGCATCATTATTGCCAGATCGATGGGAGAGGATTGCACATGACAAAGATCTTGCTGAGTGGGGTTCCTGGCGGAGGTAAAACATACACGGGAGCCGACCTGCAGAATCGTTATGGCTTCCTTCATGTGGACATGGAGGAGGATAGTCATAGGCTCGCCTATGAGTGCATGAAAGATCCCGAGAAGTTTCTGTCACGACTTCCCGTACAGAGGGACATAGTGATGGGGTGGGGTTTCAATCCGTTCGGTTGTCGTGACGCTGTCGGGCAGATCATTGCCTACGGCTTCACGCCGGTCTGGTTTGACGGTAGTCGCGCATACTTTTTTTCTACGTTCATGAAGCGAGAAAAAGGGAGCAGGGTCAAGGAGCGCGACTACTACATGAAAATGGCAGAGATAATTCAGACCGACATTTATGATTATTTTCCGTGGGTTCGCTTCAACCCGTATGACCTGAACGGAAATTTTTGGTGCGACAATACTGAACGCCTGCTAGCCAAGGTGGACGACCGCACTGGACACGCAGCAACATGTGGCCATTCCAGTGGCGACGTATCACCTCTTGGGCTCGCGGGTTCGAGTCCAGCCTCTTCCGCAGGTCAGGAAAGTATCTCCTCGGGGGCGCGTGAGGAGAATGGCGCTTGGTGGTTAGGCAACTGGTCGGCGTGAAAACTGAGCTAGAGTAAAGCCTAGGAGTTCGACTACTTGATTGTCTGCCCGGTTCGGTACCCTAGTGGTCAAGGGGATACACTCTTAATGTATTTGCCGTGGGTTCGAATCCCACCCGAACCACTTTATGTGACAGCATTGACCCGTGATGACCGAACCCAGCGTCGCGGAACTGACTGGCGGAGCTCTGGACAAGGCATAGATAGTATCAATGCGGGGTAGTGCAGCGGTAGCATTCCGGGCTCATAACCCGAGAGGTCGTCGGTTCGAATCCGACCCCCGCAACTGATCGGATATCGCCCAACTGGCAGGGCAGCGGACTGTTAATCCGCCAGGTGGAGGTTCGAGCCCTCCTATCCGAGCGGGGATGACGGGTACGAGGATGACGGGTATACGTGGAGCCGACAGTGCTTGTATACTTTAGATGGTCCTTCCTGAGACCCCGCGCTGCGAGAGTCCACGCTCGCTAGCGCCTAACGAGCCCCCGCTGGGCTGTCGGACTCCCATCCGGCCTGGGCGGGGGCTCGTTTCCTCAATGCCAGTGCGGAGGCTTAAGTATCCGCGACGTCGGTGGGTGCGGCTAGGGTACAGGCATACGATTTGGCGACCCGAGAATCGAATTGGACAAAAAGTGCAATCATGCCTAATTTGTAAGGAACCGCTTGATGAGTGGATGATTGCTAAAGACTACGCATTTCATGTCAATTGTGGTTTATGGGACAGTGCGCATGACGATGTGCAGGCCCTGAAGCTGAAGGATGATGTCCAGAAAATCATCCGCAGGACCGACGACGACTCTCCGCGGAGCCGGCAGAAACGTATCGGTCCCAGCGAGATCGGCGACTCGTGCGCGCGCAAAATAGCCTACCGGCTGCTGGAAACGCCAGAGATGAATCGTGTACGCGACCCGTGGCCCGCGGTGGTGGGCACAGCCATACATCAATGGCTTGAGCGGGCGGTCAACAATTACACCTTGAACCGGGACACCGTCTCGCCGAAATTCGGTGGCGTAAATTGGGAAACCGAGATGCGGGTAGCCGTCAACGCGCTCGTTTCCGGCTCGACTGACGTCTATGACCATTTCCGGCAACGGGTGATCGACTGGAAGACGGCCGGGACGGACAAAATGCGTCAGGTCAGGTCTCAGGGTCCTCCACGTCAGGCCATAATCCAAGCCAATCTGTACGGAATGGGACACGAGAACGCAAAACGGCAGGTTAAGGAAGTTGCGCTCGTGTACCTGCCTCGCGCTGGTCTGCTGTCCGGGGTGCACGTGTGGCGTGACCTGTATCGCCGTGAAATCGCCGAGGAGGCACTTGCGCGGATGGAGGGTATTGGGAATATGCTCCTGCAAGGAGTTCCGGCAGAGCGGGTCGAGGCTCACCCCTCGGATGGATGTGGCTACTGCCCGTGGTTTATCAGTCAGGACGTCGCGATGGGTGTGACCGCCAACGCTGACGGTTGCCCGGGAAGGTAGGCGAGAATGAATACATACCAAATGATACAGAAGATTTTGATCGCAGACGCAGCCGAGAAGGAGCATCGTGCCGCTAGGGCTGAAGCCATCAGGAGTGCGATAGGTGACGACCTGAGCTATGAGCGGGAAGCACTGGAAGCGCTTGCACGCTCCTGTGAAATGAGCAGTGAGGCTGACCGGAAGCTTGCTCTGCTGGAGGCTCAACTATGGGCCATATTGTACCTTGGGAAGGGACGCTGATGATTCAGGTAACTATCCGCCGTAATGGCGAGGATATCTCCGTCATTACGGTGGAGAACGCTGAGTCCCTGGAGTTGGATTACGAAAACTCGGCTATTCTCGTGCTGCACGAAGAGGATGACCCGAATTCGGCCATCGTTGCGGTATTCAAAGACTGGTTATGTGCCGTAAAACCAATGCCGAGGAAGGCGCAGTAGTTACGTGAAGCCTTCAGTTGGTCGGATCGTCCACTTCATCGGAGACATTGAACGTCATCCTAATGGCATCTGGAGATTTACGCCCGTATGTCGAGCCGCGATAATCACCGAAGTCATCCCGCTCGACGGTATGGACCTCGCCCAGGCGGACATCGAGCATTGGGATGAAGAGTCGCGCTGCGAGCTGGGACTGTGCGTACTTAACCCAGAGTTCCATAACTTCAACCGCAACGTGCATTATGATCCAAGCCATGGCCACAATACATGGCACTGGCCTGAGCGGGTTGAGTAGCGATGTCTCGACGCATCTGGACTGATGGGCAACAGACTGAACTGTTCCGCGCCATCCTCGAAACGACCTTTGAGGATGGGGCCGAAGTCCAGGGAAGTATTTTTGGCCCATACCTGACGGTCGGACAGGCTAAAAGCGAGCTGACTCGACAGAGGCGGAGCAGAGCTCGTTTCTACGATCCGCCGGGCCTGAAGGTTGTCGACAGCTACGTAGAAAAATCAATCGCGACCTGGGAACGCATACCTGAGATGAGCAAAGAGGAAGCCGACAGAGAGCGACAGCCAGACAAAGATCGCGTAAGTAATGAACGGAAGAAAGATGCGGATCGTGCGGAGAAGGAACGACCAACGTGACTGAGCCGCCGGATGCGAGCATGGTCCTTGTCGAGGATAATGCTGTCTGGATGCGCGATGACAGTTTCGGTGAAGAAGATTTTGTGAATCCTGACTTCCATTGGTGGAAGATGGATGGCGGCGACTGGTTCGAGGACCCGTTGCCGTGGAAAGACCTGGAGACCAAGGATTGGGTTCAGCTCGTCCGAGTTGATCCGAAAAGAAATCTGAATCAGGAGCATTGAGAGCATGGCAAATGAGCAAGATGACTTCATGGGTGGCGGGTTTAAGACCTTCCCGTTCGACAATGTTGGTGACCGAGTTGCTGGTGTTGTGGTCCAGACACCCGTCAAGGAACAACAGCGGGACATGGTCACAAATGAGCTGTCTTTCTGGGACAACGGGCAACCAAAGTGGATGTATCGGCTTCAGATTCAGACTGAACTACGCGACTCTGATGACCCGTACGACGACGGCATCCGGACTCTCCACTTGTCCTGGAAGCGCCTTGACGCCGTACGAGCAGCTATCCGTGCCGCAGGCGCCAAAAATATCGAGATTGGTGGCCAGTTGGCGCTTCAGTTTATAGAGTTTGGGCCGGTAACCAAGAAGGGCTTCAACGCTCCGAAGATCGGCTGGAAGGCGTGGTACAAGCCTCCAATCCAGGAGGCGGAGCCTGCCTTCATGGACAGCACACCGTCCGCGGTCACCGATTCCTTTGTGCAGGCGACTCCGCTGCGGACCGCCACTCCGGTCGCAGGTACCTATGATCCTGCGGCGGCTAGCTCGACCCTGGCCGCCTTGAAGGCGATGAGAGACCAGCAGGTGGCGGAGATCGACTCCACCTTCCCCGCCTCGGTGGTGAACGCTCCAGCTCACCACTCAACCGAAGAGCCACCGTTCTAGGCGTGACAGGTGCTCGCAAGTTGTTGTGTTCGAATTCTTCTGCACGATACTCAACAACTTTCGACGCGCTCAGCAAAGTTGTTGCGTTCAACTAGATAGGTCGACCGTGATGGCAGAAATTGAGCCCCCCACTCTCAGCCCAGAGTGGGGGGCTCAATTTCTGCACCGACCGGAAGGAGACCAAGCCCGACGTTCAGCTAGGTCAGCATACAAGGCATGTCTGGACTTGCCAACGGGAGCCCGTGATCGCGTAGGCTGTGAGAACGTCGCGAAAGACCCGTAGCAATGCGAAAACCCCAGCGCTCGCTACGCCGGGGTTTTCAGGGCATTGCTACAGAACCAAAGATGAGGTGAGCATGCCAGATGTAGCGCAAGCAAGTCAAATCGATCTTAATGTCAAATGCAATATTGCCATGCCTTGGTGGCTGGCTGGCTGCTCGGTGCTACCGGTCAGGCCCACGCAGCGTAAGCAGCCTGATCGCCCCTGGGAGCCGTTGCAGCAGGTCAGGATGACGCAGGGGCAGGTTGAGTCGTGGCCTGAAGGTCATGGGGTGGCCGTCATCTGTGGTGCTGTGTCTGGCGGTCTGGAGATGCTGGAGCTGGAGGCTGGCTGGGTTGACGGCGCCTCGATGGCCAGCATTGAAGCGAAAATGGACGCCAGCACGCTGGATGTCTGGCGGTCGCTGTGGTCTGACGGCTACTCGGAGTGGTCCCCGAAAGGCGGCCTGCACGTGCTGTACCGGATCGTGAATCACGTTGTACCGGGCAACACGAAGATCGCCACGAAGCCTGGCGACCGGCCCGGTACAACCAAGACGAAGGCGGAGACCCGCGGTGAGGGCGGCTATGTTGTGGTTGCGCCGAGCCCTGCGGCCTGCCACGAGTGGAACGACCGGCCCTGGATGGCGATTGCGGGCACGCCCGCCACCATTCCGACGATCGACTGGGAAGCGCGTTGCGCTATCCAGGCTGCCATCAAGACAGCGCTCGATGAGAGCTCATCACCGACCACCACTCCCTCCGGTCCGCGCCTGCCGGTTGCCCGTCCAGTCGGCAACGATCTGTCGCCAGCAGATGACTACAACCTGAGAATCGACTGGGCTAACATTCTCGAACCAATTGGCTGGACATTACATTCTCGCAATGGCGCGGGTTTGGAGCGCCTGTGGACACGTCCCGGCAAGAACCGCGGTGATGGACATTCGGCTTCCACGGATTACATGGGTAAGCCTGGACTGTATGTCTGGTCATCAAGCGCAGACGGTTTACCTACCGAGGAGCCGCTGAGCAAATTTTTCGTTTACGCCCATTACAGGCATAGCGGCGACATGTCTGCCGCAGCCCGAAGCCTTCGCGAGCAGGGATTTGGTACACCAATTTTGCGTTCAGATACTTCTTTCATGGGGGACGTGATAACCGAACCATTGTCGGGTGAGGTTATCGCCAGCAATGGTAGTGCTGTAAAGAAAGCGCCCAGGTCGCTGCGCCCGTACACGTTGACAGAGTTCGGCATGGCGGATGTCCTCAAGACGGAAATTGAGGGCTTTTTCATTTATGTGCCCGCTCGGAAGAAGTGGATGCGGTGGGATGGGGATGTCTGGGAAGCGGATCTGCAGGCCGTAAAGATCCGGGATAAAATCCATGAATCCGTCATGGAGTTGTATGAACAGGCTCGCGCTTCAAGCGACGAGAAGTTGGTGAAGTTCGCTCTTAGTTTGATGACGAATAACAAAAAGAATGCTCTCGTGCAACACCTGCAAACCATCTCCGGCAGCATGGATGACTTTGACGTTGACTCCAACAAGCTTAATGTTGGCAACGGCCTGCTAGACCTTAAAACCTTTGAACTTGCACCCCACACACCAGAGCATATGGTGACGAAGATGATGGGCGCGAGCTACCGCCCTGAGGCTCAATGTCCACGCTGGATCGAATACCTAGATGTGGTGTTACCCAACGAGGAAACCCGAGACTTCTTGCAACGCATGGCGGGGTACACGCTAACCGGAAATCCTGTCGAGCGGGCTCTGGCCATCCTGCATGGTCCTGGAGGCACCGGGAAGTCTCGCTTTGTCGAGACGATGAACATCCTGATGGGAAGTTATGGCGCTACGGCGGCGGCGAGTCTGTTTCAGTCGAAGAAGGACAACGCGGGGCCGTCAAACGATCTGAATGATCTGCGTGGGGCGCGCCTAGCTTCTATATCCGAGCTCGACAGCGATGTCAAAATGAATGAGGCACTCGTCAAGCGACTGACTGGCCTTGATCGGATGACTTCTCGTGGACTTTTTGAAGAGAATCAGACCTGGATGCCGCAGTGTGTCATCTGGTTGGCGACGAATCATCTCTTGAAGGTCAACTCGGATGATGGCGCTATCTGGGGCCGCGTGAAGCTCATCAAGTTTGAGCAGAAAATTGCCGAGGTCGCGGTAGACGATCCGCATATTCTTGACAAGTTCAGGCTTGAGGTGGACGGCATCTTAAATTGGATGCTTGAGGGCCTGAAGAAATATCGTGAGCGCGGTCTGGCCGTTCCGGAAAGCGTCCAGCGAGCCGTGGAGGGCTACAAGGAAGATCAAAACGATGTCGCCCAGTTTATGAATGAGTTCATCGCGGATGGACGGTTGATCAAGGCTGAGGGACAGCGCATGAAGACTTCCGCACTGTTTATTATGTATCGAGAATGGTGCAATGAAAACCATCAGATGGGGCTGGGAAGGATTAGGTTCTACGGCCGCATGGAAGCGATGAAATACAAACGGGTAAAAAGGGATGGATTCGATTGCTGGGTTGATCTTGGACACGGCAATGCGGGAATCATGGGGACTTTTTGACGCCGAATAGAATGTGGGATTGATGTCGCGTAGGAGACTTCTACCAAGACACAGGCTGGACTGGCTCACCATAATTTTGCTTATCGGCGTCGCGATATTTTTAGGATTCGCACTCTTCGCCCATGGAGGCGGCGGCGTTCCCTGCGCGCGTTCCGTGTTGTCGGGACAGGTGACTTGACTTTACCCGTACATACCCGCTAAGCTTCGGGCATCAAGGAAGATAGGGAACCCTTTAGGAGACACGCGCATGAAGAAGATTGGCATCCTGAACACAGCCATCGCCACAGCAGACGGAGATTACACTCTCCGCACAATCTCACTTCCAGAGGCGCGAGAACTCGTCGCCGCCAATGACATCGACTCAGCAGTTGGCCACGACGCTACTGCCAGCCTACTGACAAGCCTGCTCGGCGTAGAAATCCCGATGTCGCGACAGTTGTTCAGCCAGGAGCGCGGACAGGAGGCGCTGGTGTTCAAGCTGAACGGTCGCCCCGCACCGGGTGTAGAACTTGATCTCGCAGGACTTGAGGAAGTGGGATTCACACTCAAGGTGCTAACCCGCATCGACTAGGAACCCAGAAGGCCAGACACTCCCCAGCAAGGAAAGTGTCTGGCCTTTTTTTAGTTATGTCTCTACGGGGTGAGGGTAACGCCTGCACTTGTGGTGTTGTTGGACCATTCCAGGAATGCTCCAGAAATAGCATTGCTGGTTGAGATCGGCCCAACCCCCCACGTGCCATCGGCGACCACGTTACCGGTCACGCGATACGTCATGGCCTCGTGCAGCCTCAGCGTGTAGCCGCCGCCGGCAAGCCAGTTGTCCCGGATTACCGTTTCGCCAATACTGTTGTCGGCTAGGAAAATGGGTGCAGTGTCCGAGCCACCGACTCCGCCTGGCCGGCTGTCAATGTTGCAACGCACAATCGACCCACCCGCAGACGCTTGATATGCCTGGATTCCATCGTTGTGATCTTCAGGGCTCGTCAAGGCAACCCTGATGTAGTCCTCGATCAGGTTCATCTGCTCAAAGCGGACCCCGTCCGATGAGCCAATAATCTGGCTACGATACACGTCGACGTTATGGCCACCGACGCTGTAAGTTCCGTTGGTACCACCACCGTTAATAGTTGACCATTGGATGATCAACTTCGGCCCGTCTGAGCGCACAACCGCGTCACTGTCCCGAACGGAGTCGATGCGCGCCGCGGTCAAAGTAATCGGGGTGTCAACCGTGATGCCAGCCTTCAGCCATACACAGGTAGTCGAGGCGCCCAGACTGGACGCGGTCACCTTGTCTGGATAGACCTTCAGGGTCGCGTCTGTGCAGCGCTGCCCAGCTTCTCCAGTCCAAGCCAGGTAGCCTGTGTTGTCCTGGCTGATGTCACGACCATGGATGACTGGCGTTGGAGGGGTTGTGCCAGGTGGGGTTGTGGGTGGGGTAGTCGGTGACGGTGTGGTGCTTCCAGGAGTGGGAGTTGACGGAACCGCGGTGGGAGTTGGGCCTGGCGTTGGACTATGTCCCCAAAGTTCCAGGCACGCCTTCAGGAAATCACGCGCATTAGAAGTCAAAGTCCGCTTGAAGGCTGGGTTGTTATGGTCGGCACACCATTGCCCTACCTCGGCGACGGTGGTGCCATCGGGCAGCCTGGCCGTGGATGCGGCTTCATTGATATGTGGCTGGCCTCCGGGTCGTTGGGAGGCGAAAACTGTTCCGGATACAAGAATCAAGGCAGCAATCAGGCAGGCCAGCCACAGTCCGTACTTATGTCTTTCAATCTTCATCGTTGATATTATACGGGCAAAGTCATGGTCCAGCTACCTTTAGGCGACTGGACCATGACGGAGGGTGTTGGAGTCTTGGAGTTCACACCCCCAAGACGACGGTTATGGGGTCGGCTCAGGAGTCGGCTCAGGGGTCGGCTCAGGGGTTGGCTCAGGGGAGGCAGCCTCAACGGCGTCGTCGATAGCAGTCGCGAGCGCGCCCAACTCGGTCACGCCTGCCGCTACAGCAGTCAGATCCTTCGCGGCAATAGCTGCTTCCAGATCGGCGACGATCCTGGCAACATCCGACCCAAGCTCAATAAGAGTGGCCTTTACCCCGTCAATCGAGGCAAGAACCTCTTCCTTGGTAGCCATAATCAATTCCTTAAGTTCTATGAGATCGCCTGGATCTCCGTTTGGGAGATGGATAGTAAGGGAGAGACTATCCACCGGTTGATCGAGATGTACGTACAGGTGGACAATGGCGTCACTCATCAGATTATTGTAACCGAAGGCGTCGATTCCATTCACGAGGGGATTATTTTCTCCGCGGGCCAATGTCCTGTGGCCTGCTTTTCGAGATTGGCGCAGAGCCCCTCGGGATTCCGCGGGAAGTATTTGCGTAGGTGGCGCACGCAGCGCTTGAACGATCCGTCTGTGCCCCAGCGGATCTTTAACGCACCTTTACCGTGGGTCCAGTATGCCTTGAGGCGGGCAGTGTCATCCGCATGTGTGACACTGCCCGCGCTCACGAAATCTGAACAGTCTTGGTCTGCCCCCTGTCGGAGCGCCAAGTTGATGCTGATTCGACCGGCCATGAGATCATCTTAGAATCTTTTCGGTCGTAAGGCAGCAAATGTCGTTTTTGACGGGCGGTGTCGGAAGGTGGTGTCGGTGTGCACTGTTGCGGATACTTAAGCCTGCACACTGACATTGTTGCCCTTTATGACCTGCGCAAACGATCCTACATGGCCGGCACGTCGGGTGGTACTGGTTTTTGAGATGGATTGTCGTGCGAGGAGGGCCGAGATGGCGGGTCGAAATAAGAGACGGGGTGGTACAGAACTGGGATCGTCGTCAGTAAGAGACGGGGTTGTACAGACTGGGATCGTCGTCAGATCAATCTACAGGTAGAAGGTGGCGTACCGATCAATTCCAGCCGCTAGACATATGACTCCCAGGAGGATCACGTTTGTCGCCAGTCCTTCCAGAAATGCTGTCTTCACTCCTTCCTCCTTTCAGTTTTCGGTTACGGCGGAATGAATAAAATTTGATAAGTAGACCACTCACGATCGCAAGCAAACCGCCCACCCGAGACTCGTTGACTACGAGTTGATGAAGTCCAGCAAGCGTTACGACTAGACCGAATATCCAAATCGTCTTGAGGACAACGCTGTACTCGGATTTCAGGTCTGCTAGCTCTGATCGCACTCCCTTCAACGTGATTGCTTCTTCTATCGCGGGTCCCTGTGGTAGAGGTTGGGTCATGGCCACGATGGGCCGGGCTCTGTTGATCTTTCGGTCAACAGTCTCGTCCCCTGTCCAGGCGTAGGGGCGGGGACGGAATGAGTCATTTTTTTCGGTCATGACGGTCTCCTCATTAACATGGGACCAGTATATACCCCTGAAGCTCAGAAGTCTCCAGGGGCCACCTGGAACACAGTCAGACCAAGCCCGCGCCACATGTCGACAACCTGCTTACGATCATCAAAGACCGCTAGGACATTGTACTTGTCTCGAATCTCTCGGTCGAAAATCTCAGCCTTAATAACGGAATCTTTCCTCGTGTCGCCCACCTCGCGCATGTGGAGCGCGTCGAAGAAGACAGGGACATGGTGAGAGATCCACTCCTCCGTCTCATCTCGACATGCCTCAGTGCGACCAGAGCAGAACACGATCCGATAGCCAGCCATGTACGTTGCGCGCACAGCTTCAATTACTGGGAGATTAGGACTGTCTTCGCTGACTCGACTCTCGTCATATGGATTTCGTGCGCCCCTCAAAGCGACAGTGCCGTCGATATCCACGATCACAGCCCTGGGGGCATCGGTAGATGGAACGTACATTGCTGCCGCAGCGCCACGTTGCTCGATCTCATCCGAGACTTCCCCGAGCGGCAGGGGATATGGCCTGCCTTCAATGTAACGCTGATACATGTGGCGAATCCGGTCCTCTGGCACCCTTTCCGAATCCTCCCGACAGGCGTTGCGGCGCAAACATTCGTCGAGCGGGATGTTGGTCATGTCTCGCACCTCAAATTCGGCGCCAGCGAGCACAGCAAGGCGTCGAAGATCTTTGACCGCACGATTGGGCAGGTATGTGTCGTCCGCAATGACGTCGATGCCGCGCTTCAGTAGCGCGGTGACTGAGGCGTCGCGAACGGCTACGATCTGCTTTTCAGTTTCGTCGCCCAACCAGACCGAAGCGTGCATCAAGGCACGAAGATCGTCTTTATTGATCCGCGCCCTTCCGGCTGGATCTTCACCGACCCAACTACGAGCCGCTGTGGATTTGCCACTGGCCGGCAGGCCGCGGGTGATGATGAGCCTGGGCATCAGGCAGTGTCCTCTCCATAATTGTGGATCACATATGGCAAGCTTGGGTGCACCTGAACTCGCACATAGCCGCCGGTGACCATCTCGGCGAGCAGATCTTGATCGAGTACATCGGCGAGTAGTGGTCCGCCTGCCGCCCGACCCAGGTGGACTGCTGGTAGCTGGGCGTCAATGGTCGGACTGGGGGAGGTAGTCATGTTGCGTCCTTTCTGGTGACCAATTCGGCGTCGATGCCGGCAAGTAATGCGAGTGTTAACTGTCCTGATTGCGATGGTGGCGATGACTTACCTGCTGGGATTGCATCGAAGGTGCCAGCGTCGAGATGTCCGGCGACTAGATCCAAGCCGTGGAGCAGATTAATTCGGATAGCCTGAAGCGTCTTGGCGGATGTGTTAGCAAAGCTCATCGTGGGTCTTGATAGTAGGTAGCACGAACATCGTGGAGCCAGCGTTCTACGGCACCCTCGTTCGGATGGTCAGGTAATGGCGATCGAGTTGCGTCGAATTTTGCTTCCGCTTCTGCGAGTGCGGGTCGAGCCGATTCCGGATCTTCGGTCACGCGCTCCCCGAAGTCGATGTATCGCTGCGGATCTGCCAGACGAATGGTCAGGCGGCCAGTTGAGTAAAGTTCATGACCCTGGTCCAGTAGACGGAGCAGATGGCGTCCGTGCTTTGACACCCGCTTGCGCATCTTTGACGCGAATAGTCCGCTACCCAATAGGCGATGAAATTGTGCTGTCGCGTAACCAAAGTAGGCGTCCCGCACACGCCGCTGCGAGAGGAAAGCGGATCGAATGCTGACAAGATCCGATCCGTGATACGTCATGTGTGTGTAGCTATCCAACCACAGCAGTTCCATCACGGTTGGATTGCCATTGAGGCAGAGTGCTGCCAGTTTCCCTGCCTCGTGATACGTCACATCTGGATCATTACGAACGACGCTCGCAGCCTTACCTACCGGCGGATTTAGACCATGAAACTGGATTGTCGGTGCCGCATACGTTCCGAGCCAATCAACGTCGGAATCTGGACCGGTCAGACCATAGGCCGTTGACCCAACAACCCCCGAAAGCAAGATGTTCATGCCTCATTCCTCCTCTACTAGTCGATATTTGTGTGACAATCCCTCAGGACTGACCCAATGCTGTCGTCCTCTCAGGACGGCCCGCTTCAGCTTGACGTTGCGTGCGTCGCAAGACAGGACATTAAATCTGGCCCCGTCCTCCAGCCGTTTCCACACCTGCCCTGTCACGATCTCCCTCATTTCAGCTCCTCTTCCTCTTCTGCTAGTCGGTATTTGCGTACTCCAACCAACCGGCTCCAACCCAACCAACCAACCGGCTCCAACCCAACCAACCAACCGGCTCAAACAGCTCAAAAACAGCTCGGACAGCTCACCAGCTCACCTGCCC